>Ga0209123_1000207_pt1 | contig 90221 bp, 74 predicted proteins | sample BarGraIncu00431A_FD_184500 | JGI IMG/M metagenome (GOLD analysis project Ga0209123, IMG submission 184500) | Arctic peat soil microbial communities from Barrow, Alaska, USA - Barrow Graham LP Incubations 004-31A (SPAdes) (version 2) | ecosystem: Environmental > Terrestrial > Soil > Wetlands >... | reverse complement strand
CTGGGGAGTCCTTGCGATTTGTTGCAGAATCACCCCATCGAAATTGACGGGGTGAAGGTGCAGAATAAATCGTCTCAGCCAGCGCAGTCTCGGGGTGGCTTACTCCGCGTAGCGGCTTCGTCCAACCCTGCGGTCAACCGACGCTGCGCGATAAAGCGTCGCGCAGCGCCCCTTACCTACAACGTTGCGCCGTTTAAATGCGCCCGCCAATCGCTATCAAAAAAGTAGCTACTCATGCATACTGAACGGGGGTTACAAGGCTAAAACATCGTTACAACTTTCGACCTGAAAAACAAGCGCGCCATCCTTGTGCGGCCGACACTCGGGCCGAGCTACTGGCCGATTGAAAGGCTCAAGGGGATTTCGATTCTGGCCCCCTTCCCTTTTCGGCAGCGCCATGTACGCGCAAAAGAAAAATACATAAAACAGGCTCTAACGCCTGTCAAACGTGCGTGAGAAGCTATGTAATTAGTAGCGGATTCTTCTCTTCAAATTTGGGCATTGGGGAACGGTTGAGGTGCTGACTGGGGCCGGGCTGTGCGTCACACTGAAAAAGCACGGCACGGTACACAAAAGCTGGGCCGTCTGGCATCGACGTGGTGCTGCCCCGCTATGATCTGGCATCAAAACGGGGGGAAGCTTTCACCCCCTATCGCCACCGCCCACACAGGCGGTTCAGTTCAACATGATTTATCTGCCGCGGGGGGTGTTTATGGTTTTTACGAGCTTCCAGCGCGGCGGATAAACACTGATCATTAGGCCGCACGTATGGCACGTCGTCATTATCGCCAGCTGGTCGCCCTCATGATTGGGCTCAGCGTGTTCTCTATCGCAGCCGAATTTCTCGGTAGGTCGCTTCTGCCAGAGGCTATTCGCGTTGCAGACGATCAAGTTCAATCCGCCACCGTCGGCTCAATGTCTACCTTGTTGCAGTTTGCCACTGGCAGTACCTACCTAGCCTACGTAATCGCTTCGCTCTTAGCGCTGGGCGGTTTATTCTTCTTCAAGCGCTGGGCGATCGTTGTCAACGCTGTGCTAGTCCTGCTTTCCCCGCTTGCCTGGTACTTCATGGCCTACAACGTCGCCTCCTGGCCAGCTGGCTTCCTCGCAGAGTGGTCGCAGCTCGGCCTTGGAGCCCTACTGACTGTCGCTTGGTTTACTCCTTTGCGAAGTGAGTTCAAGTGATGCTCCATCGTCGTGGTGCTGCCCCGCTATGATCTGGCATCAAAACGGGGGAAAGCTTTCAGCCCCTTATCGCCACCGCCCACTCAGGCGGTTCAGTCCAACATGATTTATCTGCCGCGGGAGGTGTTTATGGTTTCTTTGAGCATGGCGGCGCGGCGGATAAACGTTGATCGTTAAACTTCGAAATCTCCAGTTTCCACCCCGCAACTAAGCAAAATGAAAATCCACCACTGTCAGGTCACTCTTTCAATTTCCGCCGTTTTTCTTTTCCTTGGAGGGTGCGCTTCAAGTCATGACTTGAGTCGCGGGCCTGGCACATTCGGTGGCGGAGTCATGCATTCAGAGGTCAAGCCGGGATTCTTCCTCATTCGGTCGCAGACAAACTGGGCGCCTTGGTCGAACCTTGGGTCGGCGCGAAGCGCGTGGGAAGATGAGGCGACAAAAGCTTGCCAAAGGAAGCCTTGGAAGGAGATAAAGATTGTGGAAGAAACCCGCGACACCGGCCTTCCTAGCATGGGAATATTGCCATATTTGGTGAGCGAAAAGCGAGGTTATGCACTTTGCCAGGGGGCAGAAACGTCAGAAGAAGATGCATTGAAGGCAGCCAACTAAACGAGACAAGTGGCAACGAAGCCTACCCATCATTCCAGCGGACTGCCTACGGCAGCCGCTGAATCCAAACGTTATGTTTCCATGCGCTTGCTTATTCGACTGCTGTTTCTGCCCATCGCTCTGTTGGGTTCACTCGTCGGTGTTGTGCGTGGTCAGCCGTCGTTACCCACCGTTGCCATAGCGCTAACCTCGCATTTTCAAACTAATGGTCTTGCGGTTGAGCCGCGTGTCGTGCGAGTGCTTTCCGGCGGACCGAAGTCTGCTTTCGAATTGAGGTTCAAAGACCTGCCACTGCCGGTGTTAATTTCCGAATACTCGACATCAGCGATGGCGGAAAGAGCATTGGGGAGGATAGGTGATCGTCCTAGCCATGCTTATCCACGAAGAAACGAGAACCTCATTATGGTTCTCCCATTTTGGGATGACTCGGTTGATCAACTACCAAAAGTGCTTGAAGCGTTTGCATCGTTCAATCAAGGTAATTAACATGCCAATCGACACGGCCCCACAACAGCAGAAGGCGGCTTCGCCGCGAGTTGTTGTGGTCCGGTCATTTACACGTTAGCCACAATATGAATCGTCGCGACCTTTTAGTTCTCGTGTCCCTGTCAGCACTCATCCCGTACGCAAGAGCAGGCGCATGGGAGTCGGGTAGTTTCGACAATGACGATGCTCTTGATTGGGCAGGCCAGTGCGTAAGGTCCAAGGGCACTGCGTTCATATCCACCACGCTCACTGGAGCGCTGACCGAAGGGTATCTTGAGGCCCCCGAATGCTCTGCTGCTATTGCAGCTGCTGAGGTTGTTGCTGCCTCGAAGGGCAACGCAGTTAAGTCTCTACCTAAGGAACTTTCATCTTGGCTAGAGCAGCAGCAAATGGCAGAGCTTGCGAAGCTCGCCCCCCTTGCCTCCAAGGCAGTGTCACGTATTTTGATTGGCCCAAAATCTGAGCTTCAAGAGCTATGGCTGGAAAACAAGAAGGAGTTTCCCGCATGGAAGCGCAACATGCAAGACCTGATTGCGAGGCTGAAGTAGTGGCTAACAGGTTGCTCGTCACGGACACGCAGCATCAGGTTGCCGCTTCGCGGCGCATGCTGCTTACCGGACAGCGCCGACGTTGAACACTCCAAAAATCACGCGTTATGTTCACTTTCCTAGCTCAAACGATCTTTATCGCCGCTTTGCCCGCATTGTTTGTAGGCGGTGCTGCCGTTTTGTCTTGGCAACAATTCGGCAGACCTTGGCTGTTTGTTGTTTTGAGTCTCGTAGTTCTCTACGCGGTCTACGTTGCCATTTTCTATCTACTTCCGTCGCAAGCCGTGGGATATACGGTGATGGAAACGGGGCAAACAATTGATGGGGCCAAGAACTACAGCGTCGCGAACCACAAGGGTGAACTGAACCCTTCGTTCATAGGTCCATACATGCGGCATCTTTTGATATTTACCGTTTTGGCAGTTCCTATCCTTTGGATTTCGGTCAAGCTCTTTGCAGGCAGAGCATCATGAAAAAGCCGCGCTTAACCTATTGCTCGACTGGACCGCAAACCGCTTCCCGGTTTTTGTCCGGTCAGTGCCAACGTTACACCATCTAAACTCCTACGCGCCATTTGCCCCGCCACTCGCTATCAAAAAAGTAGCTGCTTACGCATGCTGCACGGGGGTTATAAGGCTAAAACATCGTTACAACTTGGCCTCTGATAAACAAGCACGTCATCCTTGTGCGGCCTACACTCAGGCCGAACTACTGGCCGATTGAAAGGCTCAAGGAGACACCGATGCGTATTTTTCCTGCGCCACACGCCCTGCTGGGCATTGCTGCTTTGGCTTTGGCCCTGACGGGTTGCAGTGTCTTGCACCCCGACCCCAACGCGCATCTGGCGGCTTTCAGCACCCAAATGACGGGCTTGAACGAGGTGCCCGCTGTGGCCACGGCAGCAACCGGACATGTCGATGCGGTTTTGAATAAAAACACCTGGCTGCTGCGCTGGAAGATGTCCTTCACCGGCCTGAGCGGCCCAGCCACCGCAGGTCACTTTCATGGCCCGGCCCTCATTGGCGCCAATGCCAAGGTCGCCCTGCCCTTAAGCAGCCCGGTTCAAAGCCCACTGGAAGGTCAAGCCACGCTGACACCGGCGCAAGCGGCAGATTTGTTGGCGGGCAAGTGGTACGCCAACATTCACACGGCAGCCCACCCGGGCGGCGAGATTCGGGGGCAGATGATTTTGCGGGAGTAGGCTTACTCAATGGCCGGTGAGAGGTATCTTTTTTCAAGAAGATCACCTGGCAGCGGTTTGCTGAACAGAAAGCCTTGCATCTCGTCGCAACTGAGCAAGTGCAGCAAGTGCGCTTGCTCATCGGAGTCAACGCCTTCTGCCACCACCTTGAGCTTGAGCGCATGCGCCAGGCTGATGATGGTGGACACCAGTGCCAAGCCTTGTGGCCCGCTGGTCATCTCAATCACGAACGAGCGGTCAATTTTCAAGGTATCCACCGGCAACTTGGAGAGATAGCTCAGCGAGGAGAAGCCGGTACCAAAATCGTCGATGGCTAGGGTGACCCCCAAGGCGCGAATCTCATGCAGACTGGCAATGCTGTGATTGACATCCTCCATGATCAGACTCTCCGTAATCTCCAGCTCCAGCCCCGCTGCCACAAGCGGGTCGTCACCAATGGCTTGCTTGACTTCGTCAATGAAGTTGCGGTGGCGCAACTGCATGGGAGACACATTGACCGCGATACGCACATTGGCCAGCCCCGCGTCACGCCAGCGCTGGTTGTCTTCAAGTGCCTTGTGCAGCGCCCAGCGCCCGACCTCGTAAATCAAACCGGTCTCTTCGAGCATCGGAATGAAATTGATCGGCCAGACCATGCCCGATTGCGGGTCATTCCACCGGATCAGCGCCTCCACGCTGGTCAATTTGCCACTCACCAGGTTCACCTTGGGCTGGTAGTGCAACACAAATTGATCCATCTCCAAGGCTGTGCGCAGCCGACTCTCCAGATTGAGGGCCTCGGCCACGCTGGTGTCCATCTCGGGGGCGTAAAACAGCACGGATTCGGCAGATCGCTTGGCCCGTTTGAGCGCGGCTTCGGCATTTCTAAATAGGGTTTCGGCATCGGCGCCATCCAGCGGATACAGGGCAATGCCAGCCCGGCCCGCGATTCTCAAATCGGAATCACGCAAGTGATACGGCTTGGCAAAGCAGTCTTGCAGCAAGCGCTCAATGGTCAGGGCCACTTTCCCCACGTCGCGCGGTTCACGCAAAACAATGCCGAAACTGTTGATGCCGATACGCGCCACCGTATCCAACTCCAATTCGCTGAGCTGGATACGCTGCGCGACCAGTTTCAGCAGCTCGTCACCGGCCAGGCGGTCAAAGGTGTCAATAATGATTCGAAAACGATCAATATCGACCACGGCCAGCGCCATTCTGTTTTTGCCATTGGCATGCTTGCATAGATGACTGACGCGCTCCACAAACAGCGTCCGATTGGGCAAACCGGTGATCTCGTCGTAGTAAGCGAGGTAGTTGAGCCGCTCTTCCTTTTCGATATGGTCCTGCGCAAACCCGATGTCGCCCGCCAGCTCGGTGAGCAGCTTCACTTCGGCTTCATCAAAAAAACCTGCCTCATCAGCGTACAAGGCCAATATGCCAACCACTTCGCCCGAAGCCAGCAACGGCAAAAACGCCATCGACAAAATACCGCGCTCAAGTCGGTCCTTGGCGAACAAACTGGCGGGGTCGGTTCGCAGGTCGTTGGAGACGATGGCTTTCTTTTCCCGGATCGCCCGCGAAATCATGGTGTTCGTTGGCAAAGCTTCTTCACTCAATGAGAAGCTGTCTTTGATGACCTCCAGAAACGACGGATCCGCCCCTGGGGAGGTCATGGGAATGAGCTTCATCGAGGCGTGATCCAGGGCGCCGATCCACGCCATCTTGAATTGGCCATGTTCAAGCGCAATTCGGCAAGCCTCACGAAACAACTCATCGCGGTTATGCACCCGCACAATCAATATATTGATGCCGCTGAGCACGGCATAGACCCGGTTGAGTCGTTTGATCTTTTTCTCGGCTTCCTTTTGATCGGTAATATCCTCTCCAATGCTGGCCGTGCCCGACACCTCGCCCGAGGCGCTGCGCAAAACCGTGTTGTTCCAGCGAATGAGTCGGCGCTGGCCTGTTCGGGTCAGTATTTCATACTCAAAATGCCCTGCGGAGGGCTGGTTGGCGAGCAAGGCTGAAAATTGCGCTTTAACCTCCTCATGCTCGGCAGGGATGAAGAGTTCAAACCAGTTGCGCCCAAACACTTCCTCGTAGGACCATCCGGTCAGCCGCAGCAGGTAATCGTTGCAGTAGGTGATCTGCGCTTCGCGGTCAAGCATCAGGGAAACCAGCTCGACGTTGCCCAGCATGTCGCTGAAGCGGCGATCACTCTCGTTCAACTCTTCCTGCGCCCGCTTCTGCTCGGTAATGTCCTGCATGGTGTTGAACCAGCGCCCACGGTTGTCACCGAGTTGAGTAAGGGGTTCCATCACCTGACGAATGTGGAGCCACTCGCCGTTGGCGCGGTGCAAGCGATATTCAAAATCAATGCGAACGTTCTTGAGGCTGACTTCCATGACTTTGCTGAGATACAAAGCCCGGTCTTCGGGGTGCACCATTTCCAGCCATTGGACAGTGCTCCTGATCATGTTGCCGGCATCCAGACCGGTCATCTGAACCATGGTTTCAGGCCAGCTCTCAAACACCCCGTCCGAGCCCGTAATCACATGCGTGAGCTTGGCCAACAACTGGGCATGGTGCAGCCCGGCCTCGCTGGTTTGGAGTTCTTCGGTCGCGCGTTTGCGCTCCAGCATTTCAAGCTGCAATTGCCCGGCGTACTGCTGCACCTGCGTGAACAAAATGCCGCTCTCAAAAATTCGACCGACCTGCGCGGCAAGAATGGACAAAATCCGCTCGTCCTCCTCGCTGAACTCCGGCGCCCCCAGTTTGTCGGCCAGACAGATCCAACCGTAGGCATAAGTCAGTGAAACCACCGGCGCAATCAGGGCCGCATGCATGGGCGGGTAACCCGGTGGCAAGCCCGTGGCCGTGGCATCACCATCCTCTATCGTCAGACGACGAGCGCGACGTTCAGTGCGCGTCGCGCCCAGCGGGCCACAGTCAAGGGTCGGTGCCTCAAGCTTGCCCGACAGCGCGGCATCAATGCCACTGGTGAAAAAGAGCAGTTCGCTATTGACCTTGTTGTTGACACAAACCACCGCATAAGTGGCCCCAATCAGGTCACGCGCGCCTTTGCAAACCTTTTCAAGCAGCAAAGGCGGCTCACGCTCCGATGCGAGTTGCAGATTGAAGTCGGTCAGGGCATCCAGGCGACGATTCACCGCTTCGAGTTCTGCCACTTTTACTGACAGTTTGTCGGTCATCAGGCGCAGGTGCTCACGGTCAAAGGCCTGGGCATCAGGCACCGGCACCGGCTCAGGCGCATGAGCCAGCGCCTGATCGATGGCCTGCAAAATGTCCTGCAGTTCGCAGGGCTTGATCAACACGCGCGTCACGCCGCAGTCCCGGGCCAGATTGCGGGCCTCCCGTTCGCGGTAGTGCGCACTGTAGAAAATAACCTCGGTGGCGGCAATTGAAGGATCGGCGCGTAGCTGCCGCACGAATTCGTAACCATCCATGGTTGGCATCAGGATGTCGGAGATGACCAGATCGGGGTGCTCTGCACGCACCAGGGCCAGGGCTTCGGCACCATCTGCGGCCTCAAGTGCCTGGTGCCCCTGGTAGTTGATCAGGGTCACCACCAGGTCACGGTTTTCGGCTTGATCATCAACCATCAGTATTTTTGCCATGATCTCCCTCCTGCGCATTCTGGTCAGCACGCCCGAGCCTGAGTTCGGGCGGCAAGAAAGCTTCAATCTGAGCAACGAAAGTCTCTGGAGCAATCGGCTTGGTGATGTAGTCATTGAAACCGGCTGCCAGCGTGGTTTCCCGATCACCCACCATGGAGAACGCCGTCACGGCAATCAAGGGCACGCGTCGCCAGTGCGGGTGCTCTTGCAAACGCCGTACAAACTCAAAACCATTCATCACCGGCATTTGCAAATCACAGATCACCAGGTCTGGACTGGCCTGCAGAGCCAATAACAAGCCTATGCTGCCATCCTCGGCATCCAGCGTGGCGTAACCTGAAGTCGCAAACAGGTACCGAACCAATTCACGACTGGCACTGTCGTCCTCAATGATCAGGATGCACGCCGTCATCATCTAGCCCTCCCGCAACTCAAGCGTGAAGATGCTGCCTTTGCCGTATTCACTCTGGTAAGTGATCTTGCCGCCTAATTGCTCGGCCAGTTTGCGGCTCAAATGCAGGCCCAGACCGGTGCCTTCAAGCTTGCGCCGGTCAGCAGCGTCTACCCGTGAAAATGCCTCGAACAGCAAGGCTTGGTCTTGCAGGGCAATGCCCAGGCCGCTGTCTTCAACACTGAATACCACCACTTTTCCTTGTGCCTCCATGCGGGACTCCAGTCGCAGGCAAACACGCCCACATTCGGTAAATTTGATGGCATTGCCAGTCAAATTGATCATGATTTGACTCAAGGCACGACGATCAGTTCGCAAGAACACCCCGTGCTCCGGCAGGCTAAGCATGAAGTCCAAACCCTTTTTCTCCGCCTCGAGCCGCAGGGACGCGGCCACGTCTTCCAGCACGCTATTGCAATCGAGAATTTCTGGTTTCAATGCCAGCTTGTTGGCACCTATCTTGGCCAGGTCCAGCATGTCGTTGATCAATGACAGCAAATGCCGCGCCCCTTTCTGAACAATGTGCAGTTGTTTGTCCTGCTCCTCAGTGAGCGGGCCAGGAAGCTTCATCAGCAGCGTCCCGGTAAAGCCAAGAATCGCGTTCAGGGGTGTGCGCAACTCGTGCGACATGCTGGCAAAAAAGCGGTCTTTGGCCTGCGCCGCGTTTTCCAGCTCGATGTTCTTGTCACGCAAGGCCTGCTCAAAACGCTTGCGCTCGGTAACGTCCCGAATGGCACTGGAGACGAATACACCTTCTCCGGTTTCCAATGGACTCAGGCTGATTTCGACCGGAAACTCGCTGCCATCCCGGCGCAGACCCGACAAATCCAACCCGGCGCCCATGGCTCGGGTGCGCGGCTGTTCAAAAAAATCGTTTCTGTGCCCTGGATGATGGTTGCGAAAACGTTCTGGGACAAGGATGTCGATATTTTTCCCCAGCAACTCCTCGCGGCTCCAGCCAAACAGTTTGACCGCCTGGGTGTTGACCAAGACCATCTCGCCACTGCGGTTGACGATGACCATGGCGTCGGGCGCCGTTTCAAGAAGATCCTTGAATAAGCGTGCCTCGACGAGCTTTGCATCACGCAGCATCTTCAGGTGCGTGACATCTTTCTGACTGGATAAAAAATACGCCGGCTTGCCGTTTTCATCGCGCACCGCCTTGGTCGATACGCTCACATGAACCAGCGTGCCATCTTTGCAGCGCCGCACAGACTCATACACCGTCAGGCCCAGGTGCAAGGCATCTTCCTGGATATGCTTTTCCTGGTCAACATGCCCCTTGGGGACGAGCAAATCAAGCATCAGCTGACCAACAGCTTCATCTTGCCGGTAACCAAAAATAGCCTGCGCCGCAGGATTCCAGTGCAAGATGCCCCCTTCGATCGAAATGGCGATGAGTGCATCTGGATTTTGTTCCCACAACTTATCGGTTATTTCCGCGGTCATTGAGTCCTCGTGTCATCGATTTTTTTAATTTCACCATGGAACGGCTTATCGACACGTATCCCACTACAAGGCAATGATTGGTGTAGGGTAATCCCAAGCCCTATGGTCAAAAATCAGGCATTCGTCAGTCGTTCTGTCACACCCAGGTGCTATGCTGCACGCCGAAATACAGGAAACAAACGTAATGCAAGATGGAACCCGCCTGGCCGCTGTTGACTTGGGCTCAAACAGTTTTCGCCTCGAAATAGGCCGCATAGAGCATGGCCAGTTTTACCGTACCGAATATTTGAAAGAAACCGTTCGCCAAGGCAGCGGTCTCGATGAAGAGCGCAACCTGTCGCCCGAAGCCATGCAAAAGGGGTGGGATTGCCTGGCCCGCTTTGGCGAGCGTCTGGCAGGTTTTCACCCTACAGAAGTGCGTGCAGTGGCGACGCAAACCTTGCGCGAAGCCCGCAATCGTGACGTTTTTTTGCAGCGTGCCAATGCGGTGCTGGGTTTTCCTATCGATGTCATTTCCGGCCGCGAAGAAGCGCGCCTGATTTACCAGGGTGTTGCGCAGGCCTTGCCACAGGGCAATGAACGCCGTTTGGTGATTGATATTGGGGGACGCTCCACTGAGATGATTTTGGGACAGGGTTTCGAGCCCAAGCTGATGGAGTCTTACCGGGTAGGCAGCATTGCCTGGTCAACCCGGTATTTCCCGGACAACCAGCTATCCAAACATAATTTTCAAATGGCTGAAATTGCGGCCAAAGCGGTGCTGGACGAGGCGCTCAATGCCTACCGGCCCGATGACTGGGATGTGGCTTATGGATCTGCCGGCACCGTGGGGGCGGTCGCGGATGTGCTCGCTGCTGCGGGCTGGCCAACCGGCATCGTGAGCCGGGACGGACTCGATTGGCTGCTGGACAAGCTCATTCTTTCTCAGAGCACGGACCGCATCCGCTTGCCAGGCATGCGCGATGACCGGCGCGCCATCATTGGCGGGGGCGTGAGCATTTTGCGTGCGGTGTTTGACCTGCTGCAAATCGATCAAATGCATCAGGCCAATGGCGGGCTACGGCACGGCCTGTTGTTTGACTTGATGGGCGACACCTCGAACCAGACCGATGTGCGCGCTGCGTCGATCCAGCGGCTGGCGGCCAAATTTGGCACCGATGCCGTGCACGGCCAGCGCGTGGGCGCCGTTGCCAACCATCTGTTCTGCCAATTGCAGGTGCAGGCAGCAGGCAACCCGGGCTCGGACCTGAGCGATGAGCGGATGAACCGCAAGCTCAACTGGGCGGCCCAGTTGCATGAAATCGGCAGCCACATTGCGCACAGCGACTATCACAAGCACGGCGCCTACATTCTGGACAATGCCGATGCGATGGGGTTTTCAATTTCCGAACTGCACAAGCTCAGTCTGCTGGTGCTGGGTCACCGGGGCAAGCTGCGCAAGCTGGAAGTGGACTTTGAAGACGAAATTTTCGTCCAGCAGCTGCTCACCCTGCGCCTGGCCGTTATTTTGTGCCACGCCCGGCGCGACCCGGACCTGAAAGGTTTGGCGTTGACGCGCGATGCGGAAAACCTCAATACATTTATCTTGAGCTGCCGCACGGGCTGGGCCAAGGCGTTTCCCCAATCGGCTCACCTGCTGCGTGAAGAGGTCATTGCATGGCAAAAGACGCCTTGGACGCTGATGCTTAAAGGGTGCTGAAATCCGAATAGTCCCGCACCGTCAAGCCCTCGCCAAGCGTTTTGGCGTCGTGCTTGGCCCGCGCAGCCACTGAGGCGACCTGCTCGGCACTGGTGTATTCGTTCTGGTGAACCTTGACGGCACCAATCGACAGTGTGGTCAACGGGAAAAACCTTGAAACGCCGTACCGGTCTTCCGCAGTAATGCCGCCAGCCTTGCGGGCCGGTTCATCAAATAGCTCAATTGCCAGATTGGCAAACTCAGAGATGATCAGCTCGCATTGGGACTGCCAGTTGTCGCTCTGGTACAGGATGATGAAATCATCCCCGCCTACATGCCCCACAAAATCACGCTGGGGGTCGCAATGCGCCAAGGCAATCCTGGCCACCAGGCGAATCATTTCATCGCCGCGCCAATAGCCATACTGGTCATTAAACGGTTTGAAATTGTTCAAATCGGCATAGCAGGCGACGAATTCGACGCCGCTGTTCAAAAGCCGCTCAATATGCTGACTGATCGGGATGTTGCCCGGCAAAAACGTCAACGGGTTGGCGTGGCGAGCCGCCTCAATGCGGGTTTCGGTCACGGAGCGCACCAGCTGTTCGCCGGTCCCCAGGCCTTCGTAGCGCCCGTTTTCCGTGACGATGAACCCATCCACCAAGTAACGCTGATCTTCCGAGGTGAGGATGCCCACCAGCTCATCGACATTGTGGTTGCGCTCGATCAGGCGCGGTGCCAGGTTGGCATGCACCAGGCAGGGTTTGCGGCCCCACACCTCCCGGTAATACAGCTTGCTGTACTCGTTCATGAAACTGGCACGGTTGATGATGCCGACCGGTCGGGTGCCGTCCACAACGGCGACCGCATGCAGTTTGGTGTCACTCAAAAACACGGCGGCCAGTTCTTCATTGGTGGTGGACAGGCCCACGGTGGGCGCATCCAGCACCGCCACCCGGCTCAATGAGCCTGAGTTGGAAGCGCGGCGCAACTCGGGGAACACGGCCACCCGCCGGTCACGCATCACGTCCAGAGCCTGCTCCTCCATCTGCTCGCGCGGCATCAATGCTGGCCGACCCAGAAAATATCCTTGTCCATAGGCAATACCCAGATCGCGCAAGACACGCATGTCGTCTTCGGTTTCAATGCCTTCAGCCACCAGCGCCGTGTCAAAAATGGCGGCAATTTGCTGCAGGGCCTGGATCGTTTTAAGCTTGTCAGCGTGCTGGCTGATGTCTTTGGTGAAGTACTTGTCGATCTTCACAAACTCCGGCTTGAGCTGCGACCACAGCCGCAGGCTGGAGCGGCCATCGCCAAAATCGTCAAGCGCAAGGGACACGCCAGCCGAGCGAATTTCACTCACCACATTGGCCAGGTAATCCATGTCGGCAACGCGCTCGTACTCGGTAATTTCAAGCACCAGCATGCGTGGCAAAACGCCAAAACCACTGATGAGCGCCATCAGGGCATCGCGGCCACAGTGTTTTAAAACCTGCACCAATACCTCGGCGCTGATGTTGACGAACAAGCGCCCGGATTCATGCAACTGCCCCCAGCGGGCCAGTGCCACGGTGACGCAAAAATTTTCAAATTCAAAGTTCAGATTCTCGTGCGCGGCGGCCATCAGCAGCGCATCGGGTGTGTGAAACGAGGTGTTTTGCGGCCCCCGAATCAAGGCTTCGTGCGAAAAAATAGCGCCATCGCCCAATGACACAATGGGTTGAAACACGGGGTAGAGTCCGCTGTTGCGCATCAACCCGGCCAAAGGACCGCGGCCACGCCGCACGGCGCTGGAGTGCAGGGAAATCGGCGTCAGCTTGATCAGGTCGCCCAGGTTTCGTTCCAGAATTTTCATCACTTGCGTTGCCATGACTTACATGCCTTTTAAGGGTGTAGCCCTTATGAAGCGTGCGTGAGAAGCTATTAAATATATAGCGACTAAAACCCTCCAAAATGGCCTGTTTTGACGGTCTATGGGCTGCACCGCCGATTGTCGATTTCCAAACAAGCGCAAGCACACGAATCTGGCTTCGTGAGGCAGGCAAGCGTTTAGAGATTGGCCAGTTTGGCAAATATTCGGCATGAAGGCTCCAGTCGGTGTCATCTGGCAGCATAAAAACAAAACATGACGTCTTGAAGTCACTTTAATGACGGTGGTATGACGTAGAGTGCAGGCATGGGCACTTCTACAACTGGTTTTATCTGTACGGCACGCCGGATATTAGCTTGACGGGCCTCAAATAAACGATATAAACTGTTTACCTCGTTTTTATCAAAGGAATTCATCATGGTCATATCGTCACCAACTCCCGCCCCAACAGAAGCAGCAACAGCTCCCGTCGTTCAACCCAAAGTCGTTCCACAGCCCGTCACCCCGGTGGCAGCAGCCCCTAAAGCGGTTGTCAAACGTGCGGCCAAAAAACCCACCTCCCCGGCCAAAACAGTTGTCAAGCCAGTGGTCAAACCCGTCGCCAAGGCAGTTGTAAAAACTGCTGTAAAGGCTCCCGTAAAAGCGCCTGTGAAAGCACCGGTCAAGGCGGTTGTCAAAGCACCTGACACACCTTTGATCAAACCGTTGACAAAAACAGTGACCAAGCCCAAAGCGGAAAAAGCCGTCAAGGCCAAAAAACCAAAACTGGTGCGTGACAGCTTTACCATCCCCAAAGCCGAATACACCGTGCTGGAGGACCTCAAACAACGCGCCGGCAAACTCTCCAGCGCCGCCAAAAAGAGTGAATTGATTCGCGCAGGCATTAAGGCGCTGGCCGCCATGTCTGATGCGGCATTTCTGACCGCCTTGAAAGCCGTACCCGCCATCAAAACCGGCCGCCCCAGCAAAGAGTAAGGCACAGACCCCATGATCTCCCTGACGGCTCTGTCCAGCAAATTCAAAGCACCTGGTGATTTTTGGGGTGGACTCGCGTCCATGCTGGTTGCGCTGCCGTCTGCGGTGGCCTTTGGTGTCACGATTTACTCGGCCATCAGTCCGCAGTACGCCGTGTTTGGCGCGCTGGCAGGCATTCTGGGCGCCACCGCACTGGGGCTGATTGCCCCTACTTTTGGCGGCACGGACCGGTTGATCAGCGCACCGTGCGCGCCTGCCGCGGCCGTGCTTTCGGCCTTTGCCATTGAACTGGTCAAGCAGGGCACCAGTCCATCGAGCATTGTTCTGATGCTGAGCGTGCTCGGCATTTTGACCGGCATGATTCAGATGCTGCTGGGGTTTCTGGGTGTCGGGCGGATGATCAAATACATACCCTACACCGTGGTCAGTGGCTATTTAAGCGGGGTTGGCCTCATCATCATCGGCAGCCAGATACCGGCATTTGTCGGCACCGCAGCTGGCACCGCCTGGTGGAAAGCCGCCCTCACCCCGGATTTGTGGGACATGCGCAGCATCGCAGTGGGCGTAGCAACCGTCGTTGTCGCGGTCGTGGCGCACAAATTGACCAACAAGATTCCCAGTACGATCCTGGGCATAGCCGCCGGGGTGTTGACTTATGTGGGGCTGGCCAATAACGATGCATCCATGATGACGCTGACCAATAACAAATTGGTACTGGGCGCGCTGGGCGCATCGGGTGAAGGCTATATCGACACCATTACCAGTCGCTGGTCTGAAATCGGCGAATTGAAACTCAACCAGATTGCAGCACTCTTTGGCAGTGCGCTGACCTTGGCGGCCTTGCTGTCCATTGACACACTGAAGACCTGTGTTGTCATTGATCAGATGACTCGAACGCGCCACGAGCCCAATCGCGAACTGTTTGCACAGGGCTTGGCCAATATTGCGTCGTCCGCCATTGGCGGTATTCCTGGCGCTGGAACCATGGGCGCGTCCATGGTCAATCTGTCCAGCGGCGCAAAAACCCGAATATCGGGCATCATTGAAGGCGTGCTGGTCCTGGTAGCCGCATTGGCCTTGAATTCATTTATCGCCTGGATTCCAATTGCCACGCTGGCTGGCATTCTGATCGTCGTGGGTCTGCGCATGATCGACACCGAGCCCCTGCACTTTTTGGAGTCACGCGCCACCGTGTTTGACTTTGCTGTGGTGTTGACCGTCATCGGTGTGGCACTGACCATCGGCCTCATCGCGGCATCCGCGACCGGCATTGCCTTGTCGATCCTGCTTTTTTTACGCGAGCAGGTGGGCGGCTCGGTGGTTCGGCACAAGACCTTTGTCAATCAGCGTTCCTCCACCTGGCATCGACCTGAAGCCGAGATGAGACTGATTGCCGAAAAAGGTGACAAGGCCATTATTTTTGAGCTGCAAGGCAGTCTGTTTTTTGGCACGACCTATGAGCTTTACTCGGTGCTTGAAGCTGAAATCAAGACGCGTGACTACATCATTCTGGACTTGCGGCGGGTGCAATCGGTCGACATTACCGCCGCGCACATGCTCAACCAGGTGCGCGACATGATGCGTGAACGCGGCATGCCTCTGTTGCTGAGCAATGTACGGGAACAATTGCCCAGCGGACGTAATCTGCTGGAGTTTTTCAAACAAACCGGGCTGATTGACGGGAGTGATTCTGTGCGTGTTTTCCAGACCATTGAGTCCGCCATTGAATGGGTGGAAGACCGCTTGGTTGGCGACGTAGGACAACCCGGCAGCGAAGAAGTGGCACTGCAATTGCAGGAAATGGATTTATTCCAGGGCCGCAAGGATGCGACCCTGGCCGATTTGCAAACACGCCTGGAACAGCGCAGCCTTAAAGCCGGTGAAACCATTTACGCCGTTGGGGATCATGATCGCAACCTTTACCTGATCCGCCGGGGTGCTATTCGTATCATGGCCTCCATTAGCGGCAGCCGTCAGCTTCACCATCTCGCGACCTACGGGCGGGGAGATTTTTTTGGTGGCCTGGCTTTTCTGGATGATCTCGCCCGCAGCGACTCCGCGATTGCGAACACCGATATTGAGCTGTACATACTCTCGTATGAACAATTTAACCAGTTGGCCGAAGAGCATAAGAAACTGGCCTTTCTGCTGATCACCGCGATATCACGCACGCTTGCGCATCGTTTGCGGCAATCGGATGGTGAACGAACTCTGCTTCACGTTTGAAGATTTTCTGGTCTTGAGAAAATCCATGAAGCCCGTCCTTCATCAAAAACAAATTCAAGCGGGTCTGCCTTTGCTTCACACGCTGCGAAAGTATCAAAAAAACTGGTTTCGCAATGACATCGTGGCTGGGCTGACCGCCTGTGTGGTCATGATTCCTTCAGTGGTAGCGTATGCCGAGCTGGTGCATCTGCCGCCCATCACCGGCTTGTATGCTGCACTGGCAGCAGCCATTGGCTACGCACTGTTTGCCAGTTCACGGCATGTTATTGCGGGCCCGGATGCGGCTATTGGCTTGTTGGTAGGGTCCGCCATTTTGCCGCTGTCAGCCGCCGACCCGGCGCGCCTGGCAGTGCTTGCCGCCGAATTGGGGCTGCTCTCGGGTTCCGTTCTTTTGCTGTCCGCACGATTGAAACTGGGGGTTATCGCGGACCTTCTATCGCGTCCCGTGCTGGTCGGCTATCTCAATGGCGCTTCTTTGATCCTGATCTCGACCCAGCTGGGCAAACTGTTTGCCATCAAAACGCAAGGCGAAGAATTTTTCCCGTTACTGTCTACGCTGATCAGACAATTGCCTTTGACGCATTGGCCAACCCTCGTTTTCGGCCTGTTGTTGATGGTTCTGATTGCCACACTGGGGCGCTGGTTGCCGCGTGTCCCTGGTGCGCTTGCATGCGCAGCAGTTGCGTTGCTGGCAAGTTACTTTTTTGATTTGAGCCACTATGGCATTGCGTTGGTGGGTGCTGTGCCGTCAGGAATTCCACGATTTGAAGTCCCGATGGTGCTGTGGTCCGACATTGCCATGTTGGCCCCGGCGGCTGTGGCGATTGCCTTTCTCGCCTTTTCCGACGGAATCCTTTTAGCCCAAGCTTTTGCTGAAAAAAATGGTTACGAGGTCAACCCCAACCAGGAACTTGCAGCCTTGGGATCGGCCAATATTCTGGCAGCATTGTGGCAAGGGTTTCCCGTATCGGCCAGCCAGTCCCGCACCTCTATCGTCGATGCTGCTGGTGGTCGAACACAAGTGGCGCAGCTGGTTGCCGCAGGCGGATTGCTGTTTTTTTTGCTGTTCCTGACCGGCCTGATCGCGCTCCTGCCAAAGGTTGCCTTGAGCGCCATCCTCATCGTGACCGCTGTTGGCATGCTTGAAGTTGCTTCGCTGAAAAACCTGTACAAAGTTGATCGCAACGAGTTCAGCATTGCCATGACGGTGACCCTGGTCATCCTGATTGCGGGCGTTGTCACGGGCATCATCGCTGGTCTGCTGATCTCGCTGATTGCGGTTCTTGTTGAAATTTCCCGCCCCCGCGATGCCGTCCTGCGCCGCCTGATCAACGATGGAAAATTTCATGATTGTCTTGAGGATGACGAGGCAGAAAGTGTGCCGGGTGTCATGGTCTATCGGCTTTATGCACCGCTCATTTTTGCCAATGCCCGGTATGTCGTCGAGCGTATTCGTCAACTGGTTGAAGCGGCTGGACCTGAACTCCAATGGCTGGTCATTGATGCTCAGGCGATCCCCGATATGGACGTGACGGCAGCCCAACGTTTTGCCCAATTGCACCGTGAACTGACGGATCAAGGTGTAGAGATCAAAATTGCCGATGCCCCGCGCCCATTTCGGGAGGAGCTGGCCAAGGTGGGTCTCTCAGATGCGCTGGGCAGCCAGCAATTCTTTGTTTCGGTCAAAAAAGCCGTTGAAGCCTTTGAGAAGCGCAGCAAGTCATGACGCCCGTATTGATCCTTGTTTTATTAATTGCCGCTTGCGGATTTTTTGCCTTGGCAGAAATGGCTTTGGCGGCTTCACGCAAATCACGCCTGCAACAATTGGCAGATGCCGGCAACCTGGCTGCCGCCTGCGCACTGGCGATCAAAAGCAAGCCCAGCCGGTTTATCGCAGCCACCCAAACCGGGTTAACAACTGCCAGTCTTTTATCAGGCATTTATGGCGAAGAAGCACTCATGGCCCACCTGTCAGGACTCATCAACACCTATTTGCCTGGCTTGTTGGTGATCAGCAGTGAAATTGCTTTTATCCTGACCATTTCATTGGTCACCGCTGCTGCCATTGTTTTCGGAGAAATCATTCCGAAACGCATTGCGCTGGCTTACCCGGAAGAGGTTGCCATTGGGGTGGCGCCTTTCATGCGCTGGTTCATCATGGCTCTGGCGCCGGCAATTCGGTTGCTATCCTGGTGTGCCGACCTGGTGCTTAACTTGTTGCCTTTCCGGTCGGTGCCCGCCGTTACCGGCATTGAAGATATTTTGGCGATGGTCGATGAAGGCGAACTCTCTGGCTCGATAGGCAAGGAGCAAAGTCACTTGCTGTGGAATGTTTTTCGTCTGGAAGACCGGCATCTGGCTGCGGTGATGACGCCTGTCAAAGATGTCGCCTTGATCGATCTTGCCCTGCCTCATGCAGACAATCTCAAAACCATTCGTGCGGCGCCTCATGGACGTTATCCCATCTGCAAAGGCGGGTTGCAACAGGTACTGGGACTTGCAGAAAGCCGGTCCGTGCTGAAAGCAGCCCTGTCAGGAGAATTTCATTTCGTTGACCTTCCGATGAATCCGCCAGTTTTTGTACCGTCAGCACTGACCTTGATTGAACTGTTGCGAATCTTTCGGGAGCAAAGTTCAGACTTTGCCTTTGTCGTCAACGAGTTTGGGGTTACCGAAGGCATTGTGACGCTGAGTGACTTGTTTGAAACCGTGGCCGGGGACATGATGCCAGGCGCTCTGGACCCGGAACAGGCGTTGGCTGTGCAGCGTGACGATGGCTCGTGGTTGCTCGATGGTCTGCTGCCGATGGATGAAATGAAGGACAAACTTGGCCTATACACCCCGACTGATGACACGCAAGGTCGCTATCACACGGTCGGAGGATTCGTCGTTACATCGCTCGGAAAAATCCCCAAACGCGCCGAAAAATTCATCCTGAACGACTGGGAGTTTGAAGTCGTCAATATGGACCGCAATCGGGTCGATGAAGTGCTGGCATCCAAACGGCCAGCCACCTCGAATGTATCGAACCTCTAAAGTGTTTCGGGCGACTGCACTGTAACGATCACCGTTTGAGACAGCGCTTCACGCTCGCGGTTACGCAACCACCAAACAGATCCTTTTTTCACGGAACATTCTGACGTGCTCAAGCCAAGCAACTGGGCAATGGTCTGCCCCAGCGTAGGCTGATGCCCAATCACCAGCACAGTCCCTTTTGCACTGGGCCATTGCACCAACTCAAGCAATTGATCAACAGAACACTCGGGCGCCAACTCGGACCTGATTTTGTATTTTCGCCCCAGTGCGAGGGCCGTTTGCTCGGTACGCTTTGAAGGACTCACCAAAATGCGCGTACTCTCAGGCAGCTGTCGATCCAGCCAAGCTGCCATGCGCGCAGCCTGTTTGTCACCGCGTGCAGTGAGGTTACGTGCCATGTCATTGCAACCCTCAACCCACTCCTGGGCTTCTGCGTGGCGCCACAAAACGAGGTCCATATCAATCACTTTTTCCTGCATACCGCGCCATCAATGCGGCTTGCGCGCCGTGCGCCACACGACGTCCTTCAGGTTTGACGCGAGCATAGGTGCCGTCTGGCAGTAAATCCCAGGCATCCACACCGTCATACAGATAAGCGACTAGGCACTCATCCACAATGCGCTGACGCTGCATAGGATCCATTACCGGCCAGGCAAGTTCAACACGGCGCATCATATTGCGATTCATCCAGTCAGCGCTGGAGAGATAAAGCTCTTCCTCATCATTGCTGCGAAAGTAAAAAACGCGTGAATGTTCCAAGAAACGACCAATCACGGAACGAACCCTTATGTTGTCCGTCACACCCGGTACCTGTGCTGGCAACATGCAAGCACCACGCACGATCAAGTCAATTTTGACGCCTTGCTGACCCGCCTGGATCAAAGCATGAATCAGCGCTTCGTCGGTTAGCGCATTCATCTTGGCAACGATTCGTCCCACTCCACCGGCTGCAGCCACAAGTCCAAGGTTATTGATTTTTTCGACTAGTTTGGCATGCAGATAAAACGGCGCTAAAAGCACCTGATTCAGTTTTGGCAGGCGACTGTGACTGGCCAGGTGTACGAATACATTTTCGACATCCATCGTGAGCGCTACGTCTGCTGTCAGGTGACTCCAGTCCGTGTACAGGCGAGCCGTTCGGGGGTTGTAGTTGCCAGTAGACAAATGGGCATAGCGCTTGAGTTGCTTGCCTTCGCGACGCGTGATAAGCATCATCTTGGCATGGGTTTTAAGACCGACCACACCGTACAAAACTTGCGCACCAATAGACTCCAGCATCTCAGCCCAGTTGATGTTGGCTTCTTCGTCAAAGCGAGCCTTGAGTTCTACCACTACCGTCACTTCCTTGCCGCGGCGCACCGCTTCGCGCAACAAATCCATCAATGCAGAATCACTACCGGTCCGGTAAATAGTTTGTTTAATAGCCAACACTTGAGGGTCATTGACTGCTTCACGCAAGAATGCCAGCACACCATCAAAACTCTCAAAAGGTTGATGTATCAGCACATCACCCTGTTTGAGTTGATCAAAAAAAGAGACTCCGGGCGTCAGCTGGGTTGGATAACAAGACTTGTAGGTCGGAAAACAAAGCTTGGGCGCATCGACCAGATCCACTAATTGCGTCAATCGGACCAGATTAACCGGACCAGGGACACGGTACAAAGCCTGTTCCGGCAAATCAAATTGTTTAACCAAAAATGACGAGAGATGTTCAGAACAACCTGCGGACACTTCAAGACGAACCGCTTGGCCAAAATTGCGATGTTGCAAGCCCTGCCGCAACGCCGTTCTCAAATTTTTGACATCATCCTCGTCCACTGCCAAATCAGAGTGACGGGTCACGCGGAATTGTGAAAACTGCCCCACATCGCGCCCCGGAAACAGCTCGGTCAAATGGGCCCGAATCACACTGGACAAAGAAACAAAAAAATTGACACCGCCACATACTTTTTCTGGCATGCGAATCATGCGGGGCAAAACGCGTGGCACCTTTACGATGGCGATTTCGTTCTTACGGCCGAACGCATCAGCCCCTCCCAATCGAACGATGAAATTGAGAGACTTGTTGGCCACCTGTGGAAACGGATGGGATGGGTCCAGCCCCACCGGGATCAACAAAGGACGAACTTCACGCTCAAAATACTGCTTGACCCAGCGCCGCTGAATTTCATTGCGGTCGCCGTGAGAAATGATCCGGATGCCCTGTTTTTCAAGCGCTGGAATCAAATCATCGTTGTACAACGCATACTGGCGCGCCACCAAGGTGTGCGCCGTTTCTGCCAGCCTTTGGAATGAGGCAACGGTGTAGAGCCCTTCATCCTCTTTGCCGTGATTTGCTGCTAAGTGGGGCTCAGCCCGAACCTCGAAAAACTCATCCAGATTGGATGACACGATGCACAGGTAACGAAGCCGCTCCAGCGTTGGAACGTCTTTTCGATACGCCCAGTCAAGTACCCGTTCATTGAAAGAAAGAATACTGTGATCACGATCAAGAAGTACCACAGGGGAAGTAGTCACCGTCGATTTCAACTGATGAATAGAAGAAGACATGCCGCGCAACACTCCCGAATATTACAAATAAATGACTGATTGTTGACTGGTTTGATGTCAACTGTGTGACAAGCAGACATCACTCCGATAAGTCATTTTTTTCAGGCCATTATCAACCCGGATTTTTTGGTCTTAACTGCCTCATCCTGACCAAGCGACCAGTGCAGCAATTCCAGGCGACCATCCAAGTGTTCAACCAACGCGGTGCGGCTTTCAACCCAATCGCCATCATTGCAATACAAAATTCCATGGACATCTCTCATTTCAGCACGATGAATATGTCCGCAAACAACGCCTTGATGCCCCCGTCGCTTGGCTTCATTGGCCACGGCCAACTCATAGTCATTGACATAGTTCAAGGCCTTCTTGACCTTGCTTTTCAAATAGGCCGAGAGCGACCAATACGGCAGCCCCAAGTAGGCCAGCCAATGATTGAGGTGGCGATTGAGCTTCAACGTAAATTCATACAGGTTATCACCCACGTAGGCCAGCCACTTGGCGCATTGAACGACCCCATCAAAATAGTCCCCATGGGTAATCCATAACTGACGTCCATCAGCTGTGGTGTGAACGGCATCACCGACGACTTCAATGCCTCCAAACTGGTGACCGATAAAACCACGGGCAAACTCATCATGGTTGCCTGGCACATAGATGACTCGACAGCCTTTGCGTGCCCGGCGCAACAGTTTTTGTACGACGTCATTGTGCGACTGAGGCCAGTACCATCTTCGGCGCAACTGCCAGCCATCCACGATATCGCCAACCAGATACAAACAATCACTGGGATGGGTTTTCATGAAGTCAAGCAATGCGCTGGCTTGGCAACCGGGTGTACCCAAATGCAAATCAGAGATAAAAATGGCCCGGTAGCGCAGGCAAGCTTCTTCTTCATCGCCCTCATCGACTGCGCCGGCTATCAAATTGCTGCTCCAAGGCCCTACGGCATCGAAAGCAACGCGCATCACACACCCAGAAAATGTTTGCGGTAGCGCGAAGGCAAATCGTTGATGCGCATCATCATTGGCAAGTCAGCGGTATTGAAATCAGGATCCCAGGCTGGCGCGCCCAAAACTTTGGCACCCAGTCGCAAATAACCTTTGATCAAAGCCGGCGGTTCTACCAGCAACTGACTGTCCAATTGTTCAACGGGCAAAGGCAGGCGTGGTCGGACATGATGTTCGATAGGGGCCATGTGAGTTTGTTTGAGTTGACTCCAAATACTGGCAGCGACATCACCGCTGACAATTCCGTTATGCAGCATGGGTATGCTGGCGCAACCAATCATCGTGTCAAGCTTGTTACGAACCATGAACTCTGCCAGCGCACCCCACAAAGCCATGATGACGCCACCATGGCGGTAATCTGGATGCACGCAGCTGCGGCCCAGCTCAACCATGCGCTCACGCAGACTGCGCAGGCGGGTGAGATCAAATTCGAGATCGCTGTAAGTACTGCCGACGCGCCTGGCCTGAACTGGCGTAAGAAGGCGGTACGTCCCGACGACCTCATTGCTGATTTCATCACGCACCAGCAGGTGCTCACAGTAGTTATCAAACAAATCTATATCGTGTCCGGCTAATGTCGTATCGAGTCGGGCACCCATCTCGTCAGCAAAAACCTTGAACCTCAAACGCTGCGCTTGCTTGACTTCATCAGCATGCTTGGCCCACGAAACCACGAGACCACCGTGCTCAGTTTGAGGCGCCGCTGGGTGGCTCGTTCCATGGAGATGTGGATTGGATCGGTGAAGCAACCCCCTGGGCAAAGACAATGGGGACAGTGCAAAGGTGGGGTTAGGCAGTTCTTTCATTTCTTTCTCCTTGGATGGTTTTTGCATCCTTGGATACTCGTCGCCTTTGATGACGAGACGATGGCAATGCTGTGGCAGTTCGATGACAGTACCAACGCGTATTGGTTTCAGTACCAGATCAAGGTTTGGGTGAGTCGCTGTGCGACACCTCGTAGCCGTCTGCCACGTAGGCAGGGCCTTTCATGAGCCACACGATGACACAACCGATGGAAACAATCAGAACCAGCGTCCAGATAGAAATCACCAAGCCGATCATCAAAAAATCAAATACTTGAATACGCCGAAGCAACTCGGTTGCACTGCTGGCAGTCATTAAATAACGGGCAGCAAGCGACATCAATCCCGGCAAAAGCGTGCCTGCTATGCACACCGATGGCATCAAATGCAACAACCGCCACTCAAACCCGTATGGGGTTTGCTGAAATCCGGGTAATTTGCGAAGCCAGTTCATGTCGGAATTTTAGAAGCACCGAAAAATTCTCGCCAGGTCGATCAGAAAATTACTTCAGCCACTTTTGCAGGAATTGGGCCTGGCCCGCAGCTGGATCTAGCTGGTAATTGGCAAATCCGACGCGGGTGTAGAGTTTGAGGGCTTTTGCATTGCCTTGCAAGACTTCAAGTGTGAGTTTGCATGCTCCTCTTTCGAGTGCAATTTGCTCAACCAGTGCCAGCATCTTTTCTGCAACCCGCAGGCCACGGTAGGCTGGCAACACGGCCACATCGTGAACATTGATCAATGGTCGGCAAGCAAAAGTAGAAAAACCCTCAAAGCAATTCACTACACCGATCGGGGTGTCACCCTCAATTCCGCCAAAAGCCAGGACACTGAAAGCCAGTGGGTGCGCTGCGAGTGAATTCACAAGATGCGTCTTGACGAAGTCGCTTAGAGGCTCACCTCCGCCCATCGGGTCTTTGGCGTAGGCATCCAACAAGTTCACCAAGGCATCAGCATGTACGGTGTTGGTGTAGTCGGCACGACAAATACGTAAAGATGATTGAGTATTTGGCATGGACATACTCAAACTGAAATTGTGTCAATAATCCGTTGCGCGCACGCCCGAGCCTGTACAGGATCACGCGCCTCCACCATCACTCGTAATAAAGGCTCGGTGCCACTGGCGCGAATCAGTAGTCGACCGGTATCGCCCAATTCAGCCTCAACCGCCTGCACTTCAGTGGCGAGCTGGGCGCTGGCTTTCCAGTCTTGCCCCGGCTTCAAGCGAACATTGAGCAAGGTTTGAGGGAACAAAGTTACTTTAGCCAGCAATTCGGCCATGTGTTTGCCACTGCGAACGCAGGCTTGCAATACCTGAAGGGCTGAAATCAGTCCATCACCGGTGGTGTGCTTGTCCAGCGCCAGCAAATGGCCCGAACCTTCACCACCCAGAATCCATTTGTGCTTTTCAAGTTCTTCAAGCACATAACGGTCACCTACTTTGGCCCGCACAAACTGAACGCCACGGGCCTTGAGTGCCACCTCCACCGCCATATTGGTCATCAAGGTACCTACGACGCCCGGAACATGCTCGTCACGCCCCAAACGGTCATCAGCCATCAAGTAAAGGAGTTCATCGCCGTTGTACAGCCGACCATCGGCATCCACCAGTTGCAGACGGTCAGCATCCCCATCCAACGCCACACCAAAATCTGCTTTATGGCGCTTGACCGCTTCAATCAAGGCCTGCGGATGAGTCGCACCTACTTCATGATTGATATTCAAGCCATCTGGCGAGCAGCCAATGGCCACCACTTCAGCACCTAGCTCATGAAATACCTTGGGCGCTATGTGATAAGCAGCACCGTGCGCGGCGTCGACCACAATTTTCATACCCTTGAGGGTGAGGTCATTGGCAAAAGTACTTTTGCAAAACTCAATGTAGCGGCCTGCCGCATCATCAAGGCGGCGGGTCTTACCCAGACTGGCGGAATCAGCCCAGACAGGCGCCTCATCCAAAGCAGCTTCTACATCGCGCTCCCAGGTATCGGGCAGCTTGGCACCCTGGGCGCTGAAGAACTTGATGCCATTGTCTGGAAATGGATTGTGGCTGGCACTGATGACCACACCCAGTGAAGCCCGTTGTGCACGGGTCAGGTAAGCCACACCCGGGGTTGGCAAGGGGCCTAACAACACCACATCTACCCCTGCTGAATTAAAACCACTCTCCAGCGCACTTTCCAGCATATAACCAGAGATACGGGTGTCTTTTCCAATCAACACCGTGGGCCGTGTTTCTGATTTTTTGAGTACTCGCCCCACAGCATGTGCCAGGCGCAGAACGAAATCAGGCGTGATGGGCGCTTGACCCACGGTGCCACGAATGCCGTCTGTTCCAAAATATTTTCTGCTCATTTTTGACTCCAACCCTTCATGTTTATTTAACTGCTTACTATTTATTTAATAGCACTTAACACTTTGAGTGCCTGCACGGTTTCCCGAACATCATGGACCCGAACGATAGAAGCCCCGCGCTCGACAGCCAACAAGGCAGCCGCTACGCTGGGCACCATTCGCTCATGCCCCTGCAGCCTTGCCTCTGAGACAGGGTCCATGCCAGTAACCGCTGCCAACGACGATTTCCTGGACCAACCCGCCAACAGGGGATAACCAATTGCCAGCAATTCAGCTTGCCGTGCCAGCAGCGCAAAGTTCTGCGCCACGGTTTTACCGAACCCAATACCAGGGTCAATCACTATTCGACTCTTTTCAACCTCTAGCCCCCGTAAACATTGCGCCATATGCTCCAAAAAAGATAGCGACTGAGTGACAACATCACCCTCCATGGGCGCAACCTGCATGGTCAAAGGCTCGCCGTGCATGTGCATCAAGCAGACACCACAGCCGGGATGACGAGACACAAGCTGCATGCCATCCAGAGGCGCCGCCACTGAGCGGGGATCTGTCCAGCGCAAGGCCCAGATGTCGTTGATGATGTCGACTCCAAGGTCCAGCACGGCCTGCATCACTTGCGGTTTGTAGGTATCAACCGACACCGGCACCCCGAGTTTGACGGCTTCCCGCACGAGCGGCAACACACGTACCAACTCTTCTTCCTGCGTCACAGGCTGGATACCTGGACGGGTGGATTCACCGCCAATATCCAGAATATCGGCACCGTCTTTGAGCAGCTTTTCGCAATGCCGCAAGGCCGCTGCCGTGGAGGCATGTTGCCCCCCATCTGAAAACGAGTCGGGAGTGACATTGACAATACCCATCACTTTGGGCGTTGTCAGATCAATTTGAAATCGGCTGGTAGTCCAATGCATCAGGAAGCGGGCACTTGTCGGGTAAAACAAAAACGGGGCGACAGCCCCGTTTAGTGAATCAATACTGTATTCAGGCTACCGTAGGTGCCGCGTCAGGCTTTACCTTCGATGTACCGCCACTGTTGTTGTCGCCGCCCGCCGGAGGAATACGGGGTGTCCAATCTTTGGGTGGACGAGGCTCTTTACCAGCCATGATGTCGTCCAGCTGATCACTGTCAATGGTTTCCCACTCCAGCAAAGCCTTGGCCATGGCATGCATCTTGTCTTTATTGTCTTCAATGAGCTTGCGCGCCAAGCTGTATTGCTGGTCAATGATGCGTCGCACCTCCGCATCCACCTTTTGCATGGTTTGCTCACTCATCGTAGTGGTCTTGGTCACGGAACGACCCAGGAACACCTCGCCCTCATTCTCTGCATAAACCATAGGACCCAATGCATCCGTCATACCGTAGCGGGTCACCATGTCACGTGCAATATGGGTGGCACGTTCAAAATCGTTGCTGGCCCCGGTGGTCATCTGGTTCATGAACACTTCTTCAGCAATCCGGCCTCCAAACAGCATACTGATCTGATGCAGCATGTATTCGCTGTCATAGCTGTAGCGATCCTGCGCTGGCAGGCTCATGGTGACACCCAAGGCGCGTCCGCGAGGAATGATGGTGACCTTGTGTACCGGATCGCACTTGGACAACATCTTGCCAATCAAGGCATGACCCGACTCGTGGTATGCCGTATTCTGGCGCTCACTTTCCGGCATGACCATACTCTTGCGCTCAGGGCCCATCAGGATCTTGTCTTTGGCTTTCTCAAAATCCATCATTTCAACCGTGCGGGCATTGCGGCGCGCCGCCATCAAGGCCGCTTCGTTGCACAAGTTGGCCAAATCAGCGCCCGACATACCTGGTGTGCCACGAGCAATAACGCCCGCATTGACGTCCTGACCCAATGGCACTTTACGCATGTGGACATTAAGGATCTGCTCGCGGCCACGAATATCCGGCAAAGTGACATACACCTGACGGTCAAAACGGCCGGGGCGTAACAAAGCAGCGTCAAGAATATCGGGGCGGTTGGTAGCAGCCACAACAATCACGCCGACGTTGGTCTCAAAACCATCCATCTCGACCAGCATCTGGTTCAGGGTTTGTTCACGCTCATCATTGCCACCGCCCAAACCTGCACCACGCTGACGGCCCACGGCGTCAATTTCATCGATAAAAATAATGCAAGGAGCATTTTTCTTGGCGTTGTCGAACATGTCGCGGACACGGGATGCACCCACACCAACAAACATCTCAACGAAATCAGAGCCAGAAATTGAGAAGAAAGGTACTTTGGCCTCACCCGCAATGCCTTTGGCCAACAACGTTTTACCGGTTCCGGGCGGACCGACCAGCAACAGGCCCCGAGGAATTCGGCCACCAAGCTTTTGAAATTTGGCTGGATCTTTCAAAAAATCAACAACCTCTTTGACTTCTTCTTTGGCCTCGTCGCAACCGGCAACATCGGCAAAAGTAACCATATTGGTGTTTTCATCCAGCAAGCGGGCTTTGCTCTTGCCAAAGCTGAAAGCCCCGCCTTTGCCCCCACCCTGCATTTGCCGCATGAAGTAAACCCAGACACCAATTAACAGCAACATGGGTCCCCAGCTGACCAATAGCGTCATGAGCAAAGATCCCTCTTCACGCGCCTTCACGTCAAACTTGACGCCGCTGGCAATCAAGTCACCTACCAGACCCCGGTCCAGGTAAGTAGCCGTCGTTCTGACTTTGCGGTCATCATTGGTGACAGCGAGGATTTCAGTACCTCCCTGTCCCTCCTGGATAACGACGCTTTTGATTCGTTTAGCATGAACTTCTTCCAGAAAATCGGAATAACCCAAGTACCCGGCACTAGATGAGCCACGAGTGTCAAACTGCTTAAATACAGTGAACAGCACAAGTGCGATTACAAGCCAAACGGCAATTTTCGAGAACCACTGATTATTCAAGCGAAGCTCCAATAGGGAAGCAAATTAGAAGACAAAACACAAGTGGGCGCCATTTTAGGCGTTTCAAGACAGCATAGGCTGCTAATTCAAGTTTTCAGCCTCAGACAAAGCATGGGATTCAGCCTGACCTCAAGCCCACGCCTATCAGGAAGGTTTCCGATGATTTATCGCGGGAAGCTTTCGGCTTGAGTGGCTTGACCACCCGAAATGTTTCTTTGAATTTTTTGACCAACTGGTCGTAACCGCCACCATGAAAAACTTTAGCAACCAGTGCACCGCCTGGTTTCATGTGGTTTTGAGCAAAATCAATCGCCAACTCAACCAGACTCTCAATCCGGGCGGTGTCCACCGACGCAATTCCTGACAAATTGGGCGCCATATCTGACACCACCACATCTGCCAGACGCCCCTGCATTTCAGTCTCCAGACGCTGCAAAACTTCTGGCTCGCGAAAATCGCCCTGCAAAAAAACGACACCTTCAATGGGCTCCATTGGCAGAATGTCCAACGCGATGATGACGCCATTGAGGGCACCGGCAGCAGCCCCGCCGGATGTAGCCGTTTTGGGGGACATTTTGCGGCGTGTGTATTGACTCCAGGCGCCAGGCGTTGATCCCAAATCAACGACCAGATGACCCGGCTTGATCAATGAAAAATGCTCGTCAATTTCCTTGAGCTTGAAGGCTGCACGGGCACGGTACCCTTCCAACTTGGCCAGTTTGACATACGGGTCATTGACGTGATCATTGATCCACGCCCGATTGACTTTGCTGCTTTTAGTTTGTATTTTCATTTTTACCTTCGTGACCGATAATACCGGCATGCCCCAAATTCAACTGACCCCTGCCCAACGCAAAGAACACCGCTCCGAAGCCCACCACCTTGACCCCGTCGTCATGGTGGGTGGCGATGGCCTTACCGCCTCCGTCAAAAAAGAAGTCGACGCTGCCTTGAACGCCCATGGACTGATCAAAGTCCGCGTTTTCTCTGATGACCGTGCTGCCCGCGAAGCCGTGTTTCAGACGCTGGCTGACGAACTCAACGCCGCGCCAATTCAACATATTGGCAAACTGCTGGTACTCTGGCGCCCCATGCCGGAGCGGGAAAAAACCGTTGATGAAGACCGCATGGCCGGCCCTCGCGACTTCAAAGTACTCAAGTACAGCAAACGTGGTGGCCAACGCCCTGAAGTCAAGACCTTGCGTGTTCTTGGCAATCAGCGCCTTACCGCTGGTGGTTCGGTCAAACGTGCCAAGCCCAAGCAAATCAGCATCAAAAAACAAAGCCAGACCTGATGAGTGGGAGGGTGTGCAACGCGCAAGCGTTGCTTCATCCGCGGTCAATTAGTGTTTATCCCTCAGAGTCAACGTCGAGAATGTCAACGCAGCACACAGCCACTGCAGCACATACATAAGGCTGCCCACGCTGTGCCATAGCGGCAAATTCTCCCGAGCCACAATTCTTGGCGCTACCGCAAACTCCGAAAGCAATGCCAGCAACATTCCACTCGCTATAAAAACAATAGCTTTTTGCGCAACAGCCACGGGGGCTGGAGCCGAATTTGATCGTGATTGCAGCAGCAGTAGCAGCCCACAGACACAAGACAGCCAGGTTTGAGCCGTAAACAGCTTGGCGGCCATGCCGCCGGCAATGGCTGGAATTGGCAAATACTTAAATAGCAGGGGCACAACCAAAAATCCAATCGTGCTCAGGCTTCCCCACCACAGAGCCGCCAGCCAGAGCGGCATCCTAGAAATCAACTTAGACGTAACTGACCGCCACGACTTCATAGCGTTTGATCCCGCCAGGTGCTTGTACTTCAGCGGTATCGCCTTCTTCTTTGCCAATCAAGGCGCGGGCAATGGGGCTGCTGATGTTGACCAAACCCAATTTAATGTCAGCCTCATCTTCCCCGACGATTTGGTAGGTGACCTGTGCACCTGAGTCCTCGTCTTCAAGCTTCACCGTTGATCCAAAAACTACTCGACCACCCGCATCCAGCCCTGCAGGATCGATGATCTGGCAGACTGACAACTTGCCTTCAACCTCTTGAATACGTCCTTCGATGAAGCCCTGGCGATCTTTGGCAACTTCGTACTCGGCGTTTTCGCTCAAGTCACCCTGAGCCCGCGCTTCGGCAATGGCGTTGATGACCCAAGGACGATCAACTGTCTTGAGTTTGTGCAACTCTAATTTGAGCTTTTCAGCACCGCGCTTGGTAATAGGAATGGTAGCCACGTACTGCTCCGATGAAATTATTGGAATTTGTGTTTTGATAAAAAAGATACCGCCGAGTGTTGCCGCTCGGCGGTATCTGATGGTTTGATTATGCCGTGATTGTCAGCTAAGCAGTTGCCAACTGCGCATGCATTTCCTGAATGGAAATTACATCCAGGTTATCCATGTGAGCCATTCCCTGCACCGCCGCTTCAGCGCCTGCAATCGTGGTAAATGTGGTCACGCGTGCCAGCAAAGCCGACGTGCGAATCTGACGGGAGTCAGCAATGGCATTGCGGCGCTCTTCCACCGTCGTGATAACCAAGTTAATTTCGTTGTTCTTGATCATGTCCACAATATGCGGGCGACCTTCGGTCACCTTGTTGACCACGCCACAGGTCACACCGGCGGCATTCATCGCCGCTGCCGTGCCTTTGGTAGCGATCACATGGAAACCCATGGCAACCAGCGCTCGCGCTACCTCAATCGCACGCGGTTTGTCGTTATTCTTGACTGAAACAAACACCTTGCCGGTCGATTCACCCGTGGTCGTCAATGGTCGAGGCAGCTTGGTGCCAGCGCCCATTTGAGATTTCACAAAGGCTTCGCCAAAGGTCTTGCCCACGCCCATCACTTCACCGGTGGACTTCATCTCGGGACCGAGAATCGTGTCCACGCCAGGGAACTTGACGAACGGAAAAACCGCTTCTTTCACACTGAAATACGGCGGTGTGACTTCGTGCAGGATGCCCTGCGAGGCCAGCGACTGACCCACCATGCAACGTGCTGCCACTTTGGCCAACTGGATGCCGGTCGCTTTGGACACAAAAGGCACCGTGCGCGAGGCGCGCGGATTGACTTCCAGCACATAAATCACGTCTTTGCCATCGATGTTTTGAATGGCAAATTGCACATTCATCAGGCCCACCACATTCAAGGCTTTGGCCATGGCCGCCGTCTGACGCTTGATCTCTGTGACAGTTTCTGCACTCAAGCTATAGGGTGGCAACGAGCAAGCCGAATCGCCACTGTGAACGCCCGCTTGTTCAATGTGTTCCATCACGCCACCAATGAAGGTAGCGCCTTCAGAGCCGTTCGTACCAGCGTCACGGATGCAATCCACATCGCATTCGATGGCGTCATTCAAGAAGCGGTCCAACAGCACAGGTGAATCATGGCTGACCTTGACGGCCTCGCGCATGTAACGCTCTAGATCGCGCTGCTCATGCACGATTTCCATCGCACGGCCACCCAGCACATAGCTGGGGCGCACCACCAGCGGATAACCCAAAGCAGCCGCCTTTTCCAGGGCTTCAGGCTCGGTACGAGCCGTGGCATTGGGCGGCTGGCGCAGTTCCAGCGCATGCAGCAGCTTCTGAAAGCGTTCGCGATCTTCAGCCGCATCAATCATGTCGGGCGAAGTGCCGATGATGGGCACGCCATTGGCTTCCAAGTCCAGCGCCAACTTCAACGGCGTCTGGCCGCCGTATTGCACGATCACGCCATACGGTTTTTCCTTGTCAACGATCTCCAGCACGTCTTCAAGCGTGAGCGGCTCGAAATACAGGCGGTCCGAGGTGTCGTAGTCGGTCGAAACGGTTTCGGGGTTGCAGTTGACCATGATGGTCTCGTAGCCGTCTTCACGCATCGCCAAGGCGGCATGCACACAGCAATAGTCAAACTCGATACCCTGACCAATGCGATTCGGACCACCGCCCAGCACCATGATCTTTTTCTTGTCCGTGGGCGCGGCTTCGCATTCGGCACCTTCGGACTCGTAAGTCGAGTACATGTAAGCAGTGTTGCTGGCGAACTCGGCAGCGCAAGTATCGACGCGCTTGTACACCGGACGCACGCCCAAGGCCACCCGTTTCTCGCGAATAGCGGTGTCCGTAGTTTTCAGCTGACGCGCCAAACGGCGATCAGAAAAACCTTTTTGCTTGAGCGCACGCATCGTGGTGGCATCAATCGCATCCAGAGTAGTTGTTTCCAGCTCCAGTTCGATCTTGACGATCTGCTCGATTTGCACCAAAAACCAGCGGTCAATCTTGGTCAGCGCAAAAACTTCTTCCACGCTCATGCCTTGGGCAAATGCATCGCCCACATACCAGATGCGCTCAGGACCGGGCTCACCCAGCTCTTTTTCCAGTACTTCGCGGTCCTGGGTTTTTTCATTCATGCCATCCACGCCGACTTCCAAGCCGCGCAGGGCTTTCTGGAACGACTCCTGGAAGGTGCGACCCATCGCCATCACCTCGCCCACCGACTTCATTTGCGTCGTCAGGCGGCTGTCGGCAGCGGGAAACTTCTCAAACGCAAAACGCGGAATTTTGGTGACCACATAATCGATGCTCGGCTCAAAACTCGCGGGCGTCGCGCCACCCGTGATGTCGTTGCGCAATTCATCGAGCGTGAAGCCCACCGCCAGCTTGGCCGCCACTTTGGCAATCGGAAAACCTGTTGCTTTGGAGGCCAACGCCGACGAACGTGACACGCGCGGATTCATCTCGATCACCACCATGCGACCATCAACCGGGTTGATGGAAAACTGCACGTTGGAGCCGCCGGTGTCCACGCCAATCTCACGTAAAACCGCCAAAGAGGCATTGCGCAAAATTTGATATTCCTTGTCGGTCAAGGTCTGCGCGGGGGCCACGGTGATCGAATCACCGGTGTGCACGCCCATCGGGTCCAGATTTTCAATCGAGCAGACGATGATGCAGTTGTCGGCCTTGTCGCGCACGACTTCCATCTCGTACTCTTTCCAGCCCAAGAGCGATTCTTCAATCAGCAACTCATTGGTCGGCGAGGCTTCCAGGCCGCGCTTGCAAATGACTTCAAACTCTTCCGAGTTGTAGGCAATGCCACCGCCGGTGCCGCCGAGTGTGAAGCTGGGACGAATCACCGTGGGAAATCCCAAGGTCTTTTGCACTGCCCAAGCCTCTTCCATCGAATGCGCGATACCCGAGCGGGCCGACCCCAGACCAATCTTGGTCATGGCGTCTTTGAACTTCAAGCGGTCTTCGGCCTTGTCGATGGCTTCGGGACTGGCACCAATCAGTTCGACCTTGTATTTTTCCAGCACGCCGTGGTGCCACAGATCCAGCGCGCAATTGAGCGCTGTCTGGCCGCCCATGGTGGGCAGAATCGCATCGGGACGCTCCTTGGCGATGATCTTCTCGACCGTCTGCCAAGTGATGGGCTCAATGTAAGTAACGTCGGCAGTAGCCGGGTCGGTCATGATCGTTGCGGGGTTGCTGTTGATCAAAATGACTTTGTAACCCTCTTCACGCAACGCCTTGCAGGCCTGCACGCCCGAGTAGTCAAACTCGCAGGCCTGGCCGATGATGATCGGGCCAGCGCCAATGATAAGGATGGATTTAAGGTCGGTGCGCTTAGGCATTTTTGCGGGTCTCCATCAGCGCGGTGAAGCGGTCAAACAAATAGGCAATATCTGCCGGGCCAGGCGAGGCTTCCGGGTGGCCCTGAAAGCAAAACGCCGGCTTGTCGGTGCGGGCCAAGCCCTGCAGTGTGCCGTCAAACAAACTGACATGCGTGGCACGCAGCTTGGCTGGCAGCGTCTTTTCATCCACCGCAAAACCGTGGTTCTGACTGGTAATGCTGACGTGACCGGTGTCCAGGTCTTTCACAGGGTGGTTGGCACCGTGATGACCGAACTTCATCTTGAAAGTCTTGGCGCCGCTGGCCAAAGCCATGATTTGGTGGCCCAGGCAAATACCGAAAGTAGGAATACCAGTTTCAATCAACTCAGCGGCAGCGGCAATCGCATAGTCGCAAGGCTCGGGGTCACCCGGGCCGTTGCTCAAGAAAATGCCGTCTGGCTGGTACTTGAGTACTTCAGCAGCGCTGGTCTGCGCAGGTACGACCGTGACGCGGCAGCCGCGCTCGGCCAGCATGCGCAGGATGTTGAACTTGACACCAAAGTCATAGGCGACGACATGGAATTTCGGACTGGTCTGCTCGCCGTAACCAGGCTTGCCGTCCAGCTGCGAGTGCGCCAACTGCCATTCGGTCTGCGTCCACTCGTAAGCGGTTTTGGCAGACACCACCTTGGCCAAATCAGTCCCAGCCATGTTGGGCGCAGCTTTGGCCAGAGTCAATGCCTTGTCGATGGCCTTTTGGGTGATGGACTCGCCTGCGGCCAAAGCCAGAATACAACCGTTTTGTGCACCGTGCGTACGCAAATGACGCGTGAGCTGACGGGTATCCAGATTGGCGATGGCCACGGTGTTTTGTTGCACCAAATACTGCGGCAACGTCATGCTGGCGCGGAAATTGGAAATCACCAGTGGCACATCCTTAACGATGAGGCCGGCGGCATGCACCTTGCTCGCTTCGACGTCCTGGGCGTTGACGCCGTAGTTGCCGATATGCGGATAAGTGAGGGTAACGATTTGCTGGCAGTAGCTCGGGTCTGTGAGGATTTCCTGGTAGCCGGTCATGGCGGTGTTAAACACCACCTCGCCAACGGTGGAGCCAGCGGCTCCGATGGAATTTCCTGCAAACACCGTGCCGTCTGCGAGCGCCAGAATGGCGGGGGGGAATGATCCCTGTAAAGACAAAAGCACTGGGTTCTCCGGATGGGTTTTCGGGTACGCCAAAACGCGCTCAAGAAACAACTCTTGGCTTGCTTTTAAAAGGGAATTGGCTTGAGACAGCTCTGGGCGTACGGGGTGCGGTGAAGCCTCTTATTATAGCCGAGGGGGTTTTACAGACTTGCCGTTGCGCTGGCGTGCAGGCAAATGGCCGCTGCGGCGGCCACATTGAGCGACTCTTCGCCGCCAGGTTGGGCGATGCGCACATGCAGGCGAGCCAAGGCTTCCAACTCAGCGCAGACTCCCTGCCCTTCGTGCCCTAACGCCCATGCACAGGGCGTTGGCAGCTCTTTATTTTGTAGCGCCTGATGCAAATAAGAGCCCCGGTGGGAGCTTGTCACGAGAATAGGTACGGTCAACCTGGCCAAATCAGGCAAGGAGACACCTTCAATCAGTTGCAGACCCCAATGGGCGCCCATACCAGCGCGCAACACTTTGGGACTCCACAAGGCCGCAGTGCCTTTGATGGCAATGATCTGCTTGAAACCGAAAGCCGAGGCGCTGCGCAGGATGGAACCTACATTGCCCGCATCTTGCACGCGGTCCAGGATGATGGATGCCGTTTGGGGCTGTAACTCGTTCGCCTGCGGCATATCAAATACAAAACCCATATGGGCTGGCGATTCCAGCCCACTGATATCAGCAAAGAAGGCATCCGGAATCGCTATATTTTTAATAGCTGCTTGCACATACTCTATAGGGGCTAGAGGCCAAAAAGACTCTGAAAATATACCCACAGCAGGTTTGACGCCGCGCACCAGCGCCGCACGACACAGATGATCGCCTTCCACCCAAAACCGGCCCTGCTTGCGGTACGCCGTGGTGTCCTGCGACAAGCGGCGCAGGTCTTTGAGAAAAGCGTTGTCGCGTGAGGTGATGTGCTGAACTTGTGGGCTGCTCATCGCAGCACCTCTGTGACAGGGCGAAAGGTTTTGCGATGCTGGGGGCAGGCGCCAAACTCGCGCAAGGCGGCCAGATGCTGGGCCGTGCCGTAGCCTTTGTGCTGGGCAAACCCATATTGCGGGAACTGCAGGTCGTACTCGGCACACCAGCGGTCCCGATGCACTTTGGCCAAAATGGAGGCCGCTGAAATGGCGGGCACGGTGGCGTCGCCTTTGACAATCGCCTCGGCCAGCATGTCCAGCACGGGCAGGCGGTTGCCGTCGACCAGCACCATTTTGGGCTTGAGCCGCAGGCCTTCCACCGCGCGACGCATGGCGAGCAGGGTGGCTTGCAAGATATTGAGTCGTTCAATTTCTTCCACGCTGGCCTCGGCCACCGAGCAACATAGCGCCTTGGCGCGGATTTCATCGAACAATTTTTCGCGGCGCAAAGCTGTCAGAATTTTTGAGTCGGCCAGGCCTTTGATGGGATTCAAGTCGTCCAGAATCACGGCAGCAGCGACCACGGGGCCGGCCAGTGGGCCGCGCCCGGCCTCGTCCACCCCGGCAACCAATCCGGAAATGTCCCACATCAGCGCAGCTTGGGTGACAGCGGATTGCTTGCGAGCGGTTTGCTCAGCCTTGGAGTACTTGCTGGATGGCATGGGCGGCTAATTGAGAGGTGTTGCGTTGCAGTTCGAGGTGTAAGGCGGTAAATTTTTGTTCAAGCGCCGCTATTTTTTCAGGCGCTGCCACTTTGGCATCAAGCCAACTTAAAACAGCGTCAGCCAACGCCTGCGCTGAAGCCGCTTCTTGCAATAATTCTGGCACTACAAAGTCCCGGCAAAGAATGTTGGGTAAGCCAACCCAGGGTTGCAGTTTTTTACGACTAAATCTCTGCCAGGGCAGCCAGCCCATGCGGTAGGCGATCACCATCGGGCGCTTGAACAAAGCGGCTTCAAGAGTCGCCGTGCCGCTGGCAATCAGCGTCACATCACAAGCAGCCAAAACGGTGTGGGACTGACCGTCAATGATCTGAATATTTTCCGACAACCCACTGGCACGGGCCGCCTTTTCGATCTCAGCCCGCAAGCTGGGAATCGCTGGTACTATGAATTTAATAGCTGTTTGCGCATGCTTCACAAGGGCTGCAGCCTGAAAGAACCTTAAAGCCAGGTGTTGAATTTCGGATTTGCGACTACCGGGCAAGATAGCGACCACAAGGTCTTCATCCTTCAGACCCAACTGTGCCCTGGCTTTTGATCGGTTGGGCAGCATGGGAATCACGTTGGCGAGGGGGTGGCCGACATACGTGGAGTGAATACCGTGCTGTGCCAGAAAAGCGGGCTCAAACGGAAAAACACACAACACATGGTCGACTCCGCGGCGGATTTTTTCAATCTTCTCAGGGCGCCAGGCCCAGACCGAGGGCGAGACAAAATGCACGGTCTTGATGCCTTGCGCTTTGAGGGCGGCCTCAAGGTCAAGGTTGAAATCAGGCGCATCAACGCCAATGAAAACATCAGGGCGCTGCTGAAGAAGGCGGATTTTGAGTTGTTTCCGGATGCGGAGTATCTCGGGAAGGCGTCTAAAAACTTCCCAGCCATAGCCGTGAACCGACAATTTATCGTGTGACCACCAAGCGGTAAAGCCACGCCGGGCCATCTGAGGCCCACCGATACCTACGGCTGTCATGTTTGGCCAGCGCTCATGCAGACCGTCAAGAAGCAAACCCGCGAGCAAGTCGCCCGAGGCCTCGCCAGCCACCATGCCTACTTTCATGTCAGCGAACGATGCCGCGCTGGGGTGACGATTGCTCTAAAAATGAGAGCATCATCTGCACATCAGATGCCGACTCAGGGCTGGTTTTGGCCAACTCCGCAATGCGCTCACGGGCGGCCACAAGTGTCAGATCATCGCGGTACAAGGCTTTGTGCATCGCTTTGACGGCGGACACCCGCTCAGCTGAAAACCCACGACGACGCAAACCTTCGTAGTTCATGGAGCGGGCCTGCGCGGGCTGGCCCTGGCACATGACAAAAGGCGGCAAATCGGCAAACAGCAGCGTACACATGGCTGTCATGCTGTGGGCGCCGATTTTGACGAACTGGTGAACCACGGTAAAACCCCCCAGAATCACCCAATCCCCCACATGAACGTGACCGGCCAATTGGGAATTGTTGGCAAAAATGGTGTTGTTTCCGACCACACAATCGTGCGCGAGGTGAACATAAGCCATCAACCAGTTGTCATCACCCACCCGGGTGACGCCGGTATCACCAGGTGAACCGATATTGAAGGTGCAAAACTCGCGGATGACATTGCGGTCGCCGATGACCAGTTCACAGGGTTCGCCTGCGTACTTTTTATCTTGCGGAATAGCGCCTAGCGAGTTGAACTGAAAAATGCGGTTGTCGCGCCCGATGGTGGTGTGCCCTTCGAGGACGCAATGGGGGCCGATGGTGGTGCCAGCACCCACCTTGACGTGTGGACCAATGAGGGTGTACGGCCCCACCGTGACCGAGCTGTCAAGTTCGGCAGCGGGATCCACAATGGCTGTGGCATGAATGACTATCACCTGGAAACTCTCAGGCAATGGCGCGCATGGCGCAGGTTAATTCGGCTTCCACGGCAAGTTCTTCTCCCACCGAGGCACGCGCTTTGAACTTGAAGATACCGGCCTTCATGCGCAGCAACTCGACTTCAAGAATCAGCTGGTCACCTGGCTCGACTGGCCGCTTGAAACGGGCACCATCAATACCGGCAAAGTAGTAAACCATTTCATCGCTTGGAGAGGTCCCCAGCGCATCAAAGGCTAGCAGAGCGGCCGCTTGCGCCAGTGCTTCGAGCATCAGCACACCCGGCATAACGGGGCGGTGCGGAAAGTGGCCCTGAAAAAAGGGTTCATTAATCGTGACATTTTTCAATGCCTTGATGTTTTTTCCCTTTTCGATTTCCAAAACACGATCCACCAACAAAAAGGGGTAACGGTGCGGCAGTTGCTTGAGAATTTGGTGAATGTCCATCATGATTTTTCTTTATGAGTTGGGGACAGTGCTTCGCACTGCCCCGCAAGGTTTTATTTACTTAATTGCTCTTCCAGCGCCCGAATGCGATCACGCAAACTGTGCAGCTGTTTGAGAGAGGCCGCGTTTTTTTCCCAGGCCGCATTGTCGTCAATCGGGAACATGCCGGTGTAATGCCCCGGCTTGCGAATGGAGCGGGTCACCACGCTGGCCGCAGATATATTGACGCCATCTGCCAGGGCGAGGTGGCCCAACACAATCGCGCCGCCTCCAATCGTGCACTGCGCACCGATGGTGGCACTGCCCGCCACGCCCACACAGCCCGCCATCGCAGAGTTTTTTCCAATTCGCACGTTATGGCCAATCTGAATCAGGTTATCAAGCTTCACACCATCTTCAATAATGGTGTCTTGCAGAGCACCGCGGTCAATGCAGGTATTGGCACCAATCTCGACATCGTGGCCAATGCGAACCGCGCCCAGTTGTTCTATTTTTTCCCAGGCTCCAGCATTGGGGGCAAAGCCGAAACCATCCGCACCAATGACGACTCCTGAATGCAACAGGCAACGATCGCCAATCACACAGTCCTCACCCACGGTCACCCTTGACTTGAGTTCAGTATCAGCACCAATACGGGCACCGCGCTCCACCACGCACAAGGCACCAATGCGCGCTTCGGGATGGACATAAGCCTCTGGATCAATCACCGCACTGGGATGAATTTTCGGTCGCACGGCTTCTGGACGACTCTTTTTCCAGAGCTGCGTGACGCGAGCAAAATACAGATAAGGTTGGTCAGTCACGATGCAGGGACCGCGTGACAGTGCCATGTCACGCATTTGGGTGCTCACAATGACGCAGCCTGCCTTGGACGCCGCCAGTTGATTCTGGTATTTGGGATGATTGAGAAAACTTAAATCTTGAGGACTGGCCGTCTCAAGCGGGGCCAATCCTTTGATTTCGAGACTGACATCACCATGCAACTCTCCACCGAGTTCCGCAACAATCGACCCTAAACTTAAGCCCACTCTTAAAATGCCTTGGACTTAATTACTTGACGCTGCCGGAATTCAAAACCTTGATGACTTTGTCGGTGATGTCATGTTTTGGATTGACATAAACCGCCTCTTGCAAGACCAGATCATATTTTTCAGATTCAGCTACTTGCTTCACCACCTTATTGGCACGCTCAAGCACTTGCTGCAATTCTTCATTCTTGCGGGAATTAAGGTCTTCTTGAAATTCGCGACGTTTACGTTGAAAATCACGATCTTGCTCAACCAACTGCTTTTGTCGCGATGCTCGCTGCCCCTCGGACAAAGTAGGCGCTTCACGCTCAAACTTGTCAGCCATTGACTTCAAAGTTGACCCCAGCTCAACCAAATCACTCTCGCGCTTCTTGAATTCTTGTTCAAGTTTGGACTGGGCAGCCTTGGCTGTACTGGCCTCTTTGAAAATCCGATCTGTACTGACAAACCCGATCCGAAACTCTTGCGCCTGAACCTGTGCCGACACAAGGAGGCTACCCAGAACAATACCGGTATAGCACTGACGTAATAAAGTTTTCATTAGAAAGATGTTCCGATCTGAAATTGCATATTTTGTATTTTATCGCCATCAAACTGTACAACCGGCTTGGAGAAGGCCAGACGCAAAGGCCCGACCGGCGATATCCAGCTGATGCCCACACCAACCGATGAACGCAAGCTACCCGCATTGTCATTAAAGGCATCTGGACCAGCCACACTACCAACATCAAAGAAACCATACAAGCGCAATGTTCTGTCATTGCCGGCGCCTGGGAATGGTGTCAAAATTTCCGCGTTCAAATTCAGCTTCTTGTTTCCACCTATTACAGTTCCTGCCTGATCCCGGGGGCCCAGACTTCCCTGTTCAAACCCACGAACAGACCCCAATCCACCACCATAGAAATTTTTAAAGACAGGATAGGGTCGATCTCCTACAGCAGTACCCCATCCAGCTTCAGCGTTAAACGCAACGGTAAATTGTTTGGTCAAGGGTATATATTGCTGGAACTGGTAGGTTCCTCGCAAATAGCGAACATCTCCAGTAACCGACCACTCTGCATTGGCACGTTGATACCGACCCGAATTAGGGGCCATCGCACTATCACGACGATCCCGTGACCAACCCGCTGTCAATGGCACTGCCACGCTGCTATAACCAAACTGATCTGCATACGCTTCGTAAGACGTTGGCAATAAAGTCCCCGGAACAATAGTGGTTTTCTCAACACCCGCACCAAAATAAACCGTATCGGATTCAGAGAATGGGACCCCAAACCGAATGCTGCCTCCATCAGTCACGAGTTGATAGTAACTTTGATCCTGGTAAGGACTGCTGGTTTTATGGTAGACATCGAGAGTACGCGATACACCATCTGCAGTGTAGTAAGGATCTGTTGTATTGAAAACGATCGCTCGATTGATTTTGCTCGTATTGACTTGCACGCCAAGCGAATTACCTGAACCAAATGCGTTCTGCTGGTTCAACCCAAAGGTCAATCCAAGACCGTCACTGCTTGAAAAACCGGCCCCCAGACTCAGGCTCCCGGTCGGTTTTTCAGTGACATTTAAAGTCAGATCAACTTGATCAGGAGAACCTGGCACTTCCTGGGTTTCAATGCCGACGTCGCTAAAGTAACCCAAGCGATCAACGCGATCTCGTGACAGCTTGATTTTGTCGCCGTCATACCAAGAGGCTTCAAATTGACGAAACTCCCGACGCACCACGACATCGCGGGTTCGGGTGTTACCTGCTACATTGATTTTTCGTACATACGCTCTGCGTGACGGATCCGCCTGCAGCACAAGTGCGACGCGATTGTTAACACGATCAATTTCAGGACGCGCCTCGACACGCGCAAATGCAAATCCGAAATTACCAAAATAATCAGTGAATGCCTTGGTGGTTTTGGCGACTTCATCGGCGTTATAGGCCTGCCCTGGGCGAATTGTCACCAACGATTTGAACTCATCATCTTTGCCAAGGAAATTACCTTCCAGCTTGATACCGCTTACAACAAAGCGCTCACCTTCAGTAATATTGATAGTGATTGCTATATCCGTTTTATTTGGCAAAATTGCGACTTGTGTTGAGTCCACTTTGAACTCCAGATACCCGCGCGTCAAATAATACGAACGCAAAGACTCAATGTCGGCATTGAGTTTGGCACGTGAATATCGATCAGACTTGGTATACCAGCTCAACCAGCCACCGGTATCAAGATCGAACAAGCTGCGCAGTTTTGACTCAGGAAATTCCTTGTTGCCAACAATCCGGATTTCACTGATTTTCGCAGGGTCACCTTCAATCACGGTAAATGTCAGGTTCACCCGGTTGCGATCAATGGGCGTCACTGTTGACACAACCTCCGCAGCGTACAAACTACGATTGATGTACTGACGTTTAAGCTCTTGCTCCGCTCGGTCAAGTTGTGCTTTATCAAAGGGCCTGCCATCGGCCAGGCCCACATCACGCATCGCTTTTTTGAGAACGTCTTTGTCAAACTCTTTGGTTCCGACAAATTCAACGTCGGCAACCGTGGGGCGCTCTTCAACAATAACAAGCAGCACATCCCCACTGACTTCAATTCGCACATCCTTGAATAAACCCAAGCCAAAAAGAGTGCGAATGGCAGTGGATCCCTTTTCGTCGTTGTATTCGTCGCCTACGCGTACCGGTAGCGACACGAAAACTGTCCCCGGTTCAACCCGCTGCAAACCCTCGATACGAATATCGCGAACAGTAAATGGAGTAACAGACCATGCCGAAGTCGCTACTAAAACCATAGAGGCCACCGCAGACAGGTTGCGCCATTGAGATCGATTGAATTGCATTTTTTAAATAAGAAGTCAAGCTGGTGCCGTTCGCCAGCACCAAACATTTAGCCAAATAAGCGGGTGATATCGTTGAAAAGTGCAATCGACATCATGACCAAAAGAATTGCGACACCACCTCGTTGCAAAAACTCCATCCAGACGTCAGAGACGGGCTTTCCTGTGATGCCTTCCCAAAGATAATACATCAGGTGGCCCCCATCCAAAACCGGCATCGGGAGCAAATTCAAAACACCAAGACTTACACTGATCCAAGCTAAAAATAACAGATACTGAGTCAATCCCATGCTTGCCGACTTACCCGCAAAATCGGCAATTGTCAAAGGACCACTGAGATTTTTGAGTGATACCTCACCAATCAGCATTTTCCCCATCATTTTTAGGCTCAAAACGGAAACATCCCAAGTGCGTGTTACACCACGCCATAAACCTTCTACAGCACCGTAGTGAACCATCACCAACTCAGGCATAGCCCCTACATAGGCGCCTATTTTCCCGACAAACAACGCTGTTTCTTGCCGAACCTCTGGCCTGACGGTGATTTCAAGTTCATTCCCAGCACGGTTAATTTTCCATACTGCGGGTACCGATTCACCGTTCAAAACTGAAGCACGAATTAACTGACGAAGCTGCTGGCTATCCACGACTGACACCGCCCCGACCTGTCGCACGACATCGCCATTCTGCAAACCGGCTTTATCAGCGGCGTCTCCCTTTGTTACTTCACCAATAACAGAGCGAGAGAAAGGGCCAACAATCCCGATCTTTCGAAACAAGTCATCATTTGCATCACTGACGTTCATGTCATGGAGTTTCAACACAACCTCATCAGACATAGCATGATCAGGTCGCACCACTACCAGGTGAACATCTTTCGCTTCCAGTGCACCCCGGGTTAAAAACCAGCGAAGGTCTTCAAACGAAGCTACATCTTGCAGTTCATGACCATCAAAACCGGCGCGGTTTACTTTTTCGCCACCAATCAATCCTGCCTTCTGCGCAATTGATCCCGTATCCGGCTTGGCCAGAATTGCGGAAGGGTATTGCACCCCCATCCAATTCACTACAGCATAAAGCAACACCGCCAATAGCAAATTGGCAATGGGACCTGCCGCCACAATGGCAGCTCGAGAATAGAGAGGCTGCGTATTGAAAGCCAAATGCTTGTCGCCATCCGCAACAGGAGCCTCACGCTCATCAAGCATCCTGACAAAGCCCCCCACAGGAAAGGCAGCTATGACAAACTCGGTTGTTGATCCTTTGGGTTGCCAGCGATAGAGTACTTTGCCAAACCCAATGGAAAACTTCAGCACTTTGACCCCGCAGGCTATGGCCATGCGATAGTGTCCATACTCATGGACTGTAATTAGCAAGCCAAGGGCGAGCAAAAAAGCGGCAAGGGTCAACATGACTTCACTAGCAAGAAATGTTATGACGCAAGACGCCGCACAACTTGCTGAGCCGCATGACGTGATAACGTATCCAGCGCCAACAGGTCTTCCAGTGACTGTGGACAAAATGGAACAGCCACTTCAAGCGTTTCCAGATTTACCTCATGAATTTCATCGAACCGTATTTGTCCGTCAAGAAATGCGGCTACAGCCACTTCGTTAGCCGCATTCAATACAGCAGTGGAACCTGCAGGCGCCTTCAACACTGACCAGGCCAGCCTCAAGCCCGGAAAACGTTGTTCATGTCCCTTGGAGTCTATTGATTCAAACGTCATATCAGCCATCGACCGAAAATCCAGCGCCGCTGCACCCGAAGTGATGCGGTCCGGCCAGGACAAGCCATAAGCGATAGGAACTTTCATGTCAGGCGTGCCGAGTTGCGCAACCACTGAGTTGTCTTTGTACTGCACCATCGAATGAATGACGCTCTGGGGGTGGATCACCACCTCAATCTGGTCTGGACTGACATCAAAAAGAAAGCGGGCTTCAATGACTTCGAGCGCCTTATTCATCATTGTGGCGGAATCAACAGAAATCTTTCGCCCCATCACCCAATTAGGATGGGCACAGGCCTGCTCTGGCGTCACATCCCGCAAGGTACCGGGTTCACGCTGGCGGAATGGGCCACCCGAAGCGGTGAGAATAATTTTATCAATCTGACTCGGCCAAACGCTTGCATCATCCGGCAAAGACTGGAAAACAGCTGAATGCTCGCTATCAATCGGCAATAATTTTGCCCCACCTTGTACCACGGCCTGCATAAAGTAATCGCCTCCGACGACAAGGGCTTCTTTGTTCGCCAGAAGCAAACGCTTGCCGGCATGTGCCGCCCCCAGACACGAAGCCAAACCTGCAGCGCCGACAATCGCAGCCATAACCACATCAACCTGTTCATGCGATGCAATCATGGTGATGGCATCGGCGCCCCACAAAACCCGCGTCGATAGATTGTGATCTTTACACTTCTGTTCCAACGCACGACCATGGGGCTCGCTGGCCATGACGGCATACATCGGCTTGAACTGGGCACATTGCTTCAACATCACATCAATTTGTGTTGATGCACTCAAGGCAAAAACCTCGAACCGGTCAGCATGGCGTGCAATCACATCCAACGTACTGACTCCGATGGAGCCGGTAGAGCCCAAAATAGCGATACGCTTCTTCAGATTATTGGCCGAATTTTTCATCAGGACTCTCAAACAGAGTAAAGCATCATGGCCAGCGGAAGCGTGGGTAACAAGGCATCCACCCGATCCAAAACACCACCATGGCCCGGTAACAGGCCACTGCTATCTTTGGCCCCTGCGCTGCGCTTGACCAGTGACTCCACTAAATCACCAACCACACTCATTGCAGCCATGAAAACAACTGCTATTAACAACAAAATTACACCTTTAGCTCCAAGATGGCTATACAAGCTGGGAACTGCAACGCTCCACGCAACATCAAGCCATTGCCAAACGAACGCCAGTGCAACCACGCCCGCCATGCCACCCCAAACGCCTTCCCAACTTTTGCCCGGACTGATGCTGGCGGCGAGTTTGCTTCGGCTAAAACGCCCGCCCAATGCCCGACCTGAAAAATAAGCAAAAACATCAGCAACCCACACCAGCATCAAAATTGAAAGCAGAAAATTAATGCCTATGACACGGGCCTGAGCCACCGCCAACCACGCCAGCCAAAGAGTAAAAAGTCCCAAAACCAGGCGAATTGCCCGTGGATACGTTGCCCATGCATCAACGCCACTACGCAACACCCAAGCGCCAGCGAGCACCCATAAAGCGCCAGCCAAAGTCCACAGCATTGTCAGCGATTGATCCAGCATGCCGACATACCATGCCATCGAACAAGCACTAATACAGACAACACCAAAAAGTAGGGAAGCCAATTGCCCGCAGCCGTTAAGACGGGCCCACTCCCACGCGCCAGTTGCAATCATTAAAAGGGCGATAACGCAAAATGGGACGGGAGAACGATAAAACAACGCAGGCAACAGAATTAGAAGCAGGATGAAAGCCGTGATGACGCGCTGTTTTAGCATCAATTTTCCTTAGACACTTGCCGGCAAAATTATCTTGGTCGCCAGCTGGCTGGATATTTTTCCAAAGCGTCTTTCACGTTGACTGAAGGCATCTATGGCTTGATCAAGTTCGGCTTCATCAAATTCAGGCCAAAGCTTGTCACTGAAAAAAAACTCGGAATAAGCTGTTTGCCAGAGCAAGAAATTACTGATGCGCTGCTCACCTCCCGTACGAATAAGCAGATCGGGATCAGGCACATGAGCCAACGCCATGGCGTCATTCAAATTTTGCTCAGTCACTTGCTTGCCCTGCACTGCCAGCTTTGCCGCAGCCTGAACAATATCCCAACGACCACCGTAGTTAAAACAAACATTCAGGATCAAACGTGAATTTCCGACCGTTGCCAACTCAGCCTGCTCGATGCCGGAAATCACTTTCTTCGACAAATTTGCACGCTCACCAACAAAACGCAATTGGACACCATCAGCATTGAGCTGCGGCACCTCCCTGCCAAGCGCCATGGCGAAAAGGTCCATTAGACCGGACACTTCCTCGGCAGGTCTATTCCAGTTTTCTGAAGAAAAGGCAAATACCGTTAGAACACGAACGCCGCGACTCTCACACGCTTTAGCGCATCGGCGAAGCGAATCGACACCTTGTTTATGACCCACGATCCGGGGAAGAAACCGTTTGGATGCCCAGCGTCCATTGCCATCCATTACGATAGCGATGTGGTACGGAACCACGCTAGGTGAAGTCATGACAAATATTCAAAACGTTTCACTGACATTAAACGGCCATGATGTCTTGCTCTTTGGCTACGACCAGCTGGTCAATCACGATGACATGGCGATCCGTTGTTTTCTGAATTTCTGACTCTAGACGCTTTTGATCATCTTCAGAAGCCAATTTATCTTTGACTGCTTTTTTGACCGTTTCATTGGCATCGCGCCGCAAATTGCGCACGGCAATCTTGGCACTTTCGCCTTCATTACGAACGAGTTTGGTCAACTCCTTGCGGCGCTCTTCCGACATGGCTGGCATCGGAACACGAATCAAATCCCCCATCGATGAGGGGTTCAATCCTAAATCACTGTCTCGAATTGCCTTCTCAATTTTGGCTCCCATCCCTTTTTCCCAAGGTTGCACGCTGACCGTGCGGGAGTCCAGCAATGACACATTCGCAACCTGACTGATCGGAACCAAGGAACCGTAATAATCAACATGGACCGTATCTAGCAAGGCCGGATTGGCCCGCCCGGTACGAATTTTGGTCAAGTTATTCTTGAACGCTGTGATGGATTGATCCATCTTGAATTCGACTGTGGCTTTAATCTCGGAAATCGGCATTTACTACTCCTCACTCAACTGTTCAAAGACTCTGTTAAAGACCTTAATTTTGACATGTTCAGGCATATACCAGAGTACCTTCATCTTCACCCATTACCACGCGTTTAAGTGCGCCATGTTTGAAAATGGAAAAAACTTTGACGGGTAGTTTTTGATCGCGACACAAGGCAAATGCAGTGGCATCCATGATGCCGAGATTTTGAGACATTGCATCGTCAAATGAAATTTTGCTGTAACGGGTAGCACTTGAATCCTTCTTGGGATCAGCGGTATAAACCCCATCAACCTTGGTTGCTTTCAGTACGATTTGGGCGCCGATTTCAGCACCGCGCAAAGCAGCCGCAGTATCAGTTGTAAAAAAGGGATTGCCAGTGCCGGCTGCAAAAATAACAACCTTACCCTCTTCAAGATACTGCAGCGCCTTGGGCCGAACATAAGGCTCAACCACCTGCTCAATAGCAATCGCTGACATGACTCGGGCAACCAGACCTGCCTTATTCATGGCATCACCCAATGCCAGGGCATTCATGACTGTTGCCAGCATCCCCATGTAATCCGCTGTGGCGCGATCCATGCCAACCGAACCACCTGCCACACCCCGAAAAATATTCCCACCACCAATTACCACCGCAACCTCAACCCCCAAACGGGTAACTTCGGCCACCTCTTCGACCATGCGAACAATGGTATCCCGATTGATGCCGAACTGATCATCCCCCATCAAAGCCTCGCCTGACAGCTTGAGCAAAATACGCTTGTAGGCTGGTTGGGCGATGGTCATGAGGAACTCCTTGAGGTAATAAATAGAGGGGGATAATCCAAATTCAGACCATGATGTCGACCTGAGTTTGGATCTGGGTAAAGCCCTGTTTGAGCAGACGAAAAGTCAATCAGCTAGCTTGCTTGGCAGCAGCGACTTGTGCAGCGACTTCCGCAGCAAAATCGTCAACTTTTTTCTCAATGCCTTCACCAACCACATACAAGGTGAAACCCTTCACTGTAGTGCCAACAGACTTGAGCATTTGTTCAACGGTCAGCTTGTCGTTTTTGACAAATGACTGATTGAACAGAGAAACTTCTTTGAGGTACTTCTGCACGCCGCCTTCGATACGTTTGGCAACGATCTCTGCTGACTGAACTGGCTTGCCAGCGGCAGTTGCTACAGCTGCATCTTCTGCAGCCTTGGCAGCAGCAACGGAGCGCTCTCTGGCCACCAACTCAACTGGCACATCGGCACTGGAAAGAGCCACAGGCTTCATGGCGGCAACATGCATTGCCACATCTTTGGCAGCAGTCTCGTCGCCTTCAAATTCGACAACCACACCGATACGCGTGCCGTGCAAATACGAAGCCAGTTTAGCGTCTGCTGCGAAACGCTTGAAACGGCGAAAGCTCATGTTCTCGCCAATTTTGCCAATCAGGCCTTTACGTACATCTTCGACCGTAGGTCCAAAACCGTCTTGGGCATAAGTCAACGCACCAAGCGCTTCAATGTCAGCAGGATTGTTCTTGGCGATCAACTCTGCCGCTGCATTTGCCAACGCCAAAAAGCTGTCGTTTTTGGTAACGAAATCGGTTTCACAATTAACTTCGAGCAAGGAACCTACGCCGTCTGCCATAAAACTGGTCACAACACCTTCAGCAGTGATACGACCGGCAGCCTTACCAGCCTTGCTACCCAACTTGACGCGCAACAATTCTTCAGCTTTGGCCATGTCGCCTTCGGCTTCGGTCAGTGCACGTTTGCACTCCATCATGGGCGCGTCAGTTTTGCCACGCAGTTCAGCGACCATGCTTGCGGTAATTGCAGCCATTTTGATTCTCCGTACTCAGTTCATTAATATAAAAAGGGACTAAAAAAAAGGGGCCACAAAGCCCCCTTTTTTGGGGTCGCAAATATCTCAGGCAGATGCCTCAGCCACTTCGACAAATTCATCAGTGTTTTCAGCCACAACGGCCTTAACCACATCGTCAACCATATTGGAACGACCTTCAATGATCGCATCAGCAATGCCACGAGCGTACAGAATCACGGCCTTGGACGAATCATCATTACCTGGAATGATGTAATCAATGCCTTCGGGCGAGTGGTTGGTATCAACCACAGCAATCAAAGGAATACCGAGCTTTTTGGCTTCAGCAATGGCGATTTTATGGAAACCCACGTCAATCACAAAAATGGCATCTGGCAAAACAGTCATATCCTGAATGCCACCGATGTCACGCTCCAGCTTGGCGAGTTCACGAGCAAACATCAGTTGCTCTTTTTTGCTCAATGAATCAAGTCCAGTTTCTTGCTGGATCTTCATGTCTTTGAGACGCTTGATGGAAGTCTTGACCGTCTTGAAGTTGGTCAACATGCCACCTAGCCAACGCTGGTCAACATAAGGAACGCCTGCGCGCTGCGCTTCTTCAGCCACGGTTTCGCGGGCTTGGCGCTTCGTACCGACCATCAGCACGGTACCACGTTTGGCGGAAATTTGGCGCACAAACTTGGCTGCCTCCTGGAACATCGGCAGTGATTTTTCCAGGTTGATGATGTGAATCTTGTTGCGATGGCCGAAAATGAACGGCGCCATCTTGGGGTTCCAGAAGCGGGTTTGGTGACCGAAATGGACACCGGCTTCCAGCATTTCGCGCATGGTTACTGACATATTTAACTCCAAAGGTTAGGTCTAAAATCCAGTTCGTTTTTGCGACCCTGAAGGCATTTTTTGAATTTGCCTGCAAAAATCGCAACACCTTGATGAAACTGGTTTGCTAGTTTTTCACCAGATAGCCACTTGACTACCCAGCGAAGCCAAAAATTATAGCACCCTGCCTTCGCGACCCCAGTCACCCGGATATTCACGCAAAGCACCATTTGCAGCGCTTGGCACCGCGATTTGCTGTCGCGCCGGGTAGCGGAACTACGGCTCACTCCTTGTGACCCACATCCAGTGAGGTGCGACAATGAGCGCGAGTGTTTGCATCGCTTTTCAAACTGAACAGTCGCTACAAAAACAATAGCTTCTCACGCATAGTGCACGGGGGCTAGAGGCTAATTATTCTTAAGACATAAGGGATTCATGAAGATTGCAGTCATTGGCGCCGGCATCATCGGCGTCACCACGGCCTGGGAGTTGGCCCGTGATGGACACAACGTTACCGTGCTTGAGCGGCGAGGCGCCGTTGCGGAAGAAGCCAGCTTTGCCAATGCAGGCATCATGGCGCCCGGGATGCCGATCAAAACGAATTTGCATTTGCTCAACCGATTCGCATCACTCAAAGTAGGACTTCCACTCACCAGACGCGAACTTGCCTGGATGTGGCGCTGCTATCGATCCGCCAAATTTGACACGTCCCAGACCCACCTGACTTATCTGCAACGCCTGGCATCGTTCAGTCGCGAGCGACTGCACCACATCACCGCCGAACTCAAGCTGGACTACGAGCGCAGTGACGGCTACACGGTACTCTTGAGAACCGAGAACGACAGCCAATTGATGCAGCCCGGACTGCAAACACTGCGTGAGGCAGGCGTTGCCTTTAAAGAAATTGACCCTGTTGAAACCCGAAAGACAGAAACAGCACTCAATCCGGACACCGATTTTTTTGGCGCCATCCATCTACCCGATGCCGAGGTCGGCAACTGCCGCCAATTTGCTTTGCTGCTCAAAAACGAGGCTCAGCAATTGGGCGTCAAATTTGAATTCAACACCACCGTCACTCAAATCCAGCCCGCCAAGGGCATCACACTGCACTTTGCAGGTGAGTCCATTGCCCGCAACTACGATGCAGCTGTCATGTGCGCCGGACTTGACTCGCACAAGCTGCTGTCGCCTTTGGGCCTGAAAATTCCGCTGGCCGCGGTCTATGGCTACTCCGTCAGCGCCACCATTCGCGAACCGCTCAACGGCCCCCGTAGTGCCGTGATGGACGAACGCTATGGCGTGGCCATTTCGCGACTGGGCAACCGCGTACGCGTGGCTGGCAGCACCGAATTTGGCGGTTCACCGGATAAAAAATGCGCCAACTCGCTTCAAACCCTTTACAAAGTGCTGCATGACTGGTTTCCCGGTGCGGCCAATTTATCCAACGGTGTGCAGGAATGGAAAGGGGCACGCCCCATGCTGCCAGACGGACTTCCGATTTTGGGCGCCAGCGGCCTGGCCGGACTGTGGCTAAACCTGGGACAGGGTGCCAACGGCTGGGGACTCTGTTGCGGTTCCGCCAGAGTTTTGGCTGACCAGATGGGTAGACGCACCCCTGAACTGGACCTCACCGGCCTGAGTATTGAACGGCTACGCATTTAAAGTTGTGGGCTTTCATTTATTGACACAATGCGGCCTTGACAGACAATTCACGCCATGAGCCCTGAACTCTCCCAAAAACTAGCCGCTGCGGTTGACCGCATGCCCGCATTCCCAAAAAGCGTCCAGAAAATTCTGGAACTCACGCGGGACGTCAATTGCATGCCCAAGGATCTGGTGCAGGTCATCGAGAAAGACCCGGTGGTCACCGTCAAAGTATTGCGGGTTGTTAACTCGGCTTACTACAGCCTTCCCAAACAAATCACCTCCATCAACCACGCCGTGGTGTATCTGGGTTTTAACACCATCAAAAACCTGGCTTTGAGCATTGCGGCCATCGGCATCTTGCCAGCCAGCAATGATGCTGGTTTTGATGGTAACCAGTATTTACTGCACTCCTTAACCACGGCCGGTCTGGCGAAAAAACTGGCCCTGCAAATAGAGGGCGCCGACCCGATGGATTGCTTTATTGCCGGCTTGCTGCACGACTTTGGCAAAGTCGTATTTGCACAGTTCATGCCCAATGAGTTTCGCCTGGCGCTGCAAACCAGCCAGACAAACCAGTCTTCTTTGCACCTGGCCTTGCGCGAAGTGATCGGTGTAGATCACGCAGTGGTGGGCGCCATGCTGATCGAGAAATGGCGTTTCCCGCAAGACCTGATCGAAACCATTGGCCATCAATACGACCCCGGGCTCAACGACACACCGATGATTGCCTGTGTTTTTGCCGCCAACCAGATCAGTAAAAAATTAAAGTTCGGCTTCGGTGGAAACCCTTGGATCGAAGAACTTCCGGCCACAATAGCGAAACGGCTGGGGGGAACGCTCGACGAGGTGATCGAGTCTCTGGGAGACTTGGCACCCCTGTTGGAAGAAGCCAAAATATTTTCAAAGATTTGAGGGCACGGCATGAAAGTCAGATTTTGGGGTGTGCGAGGGTCCATTGCTTCACCAGGCCCGAATACCGTTCGCTATGGCGGCAACACCACCTGCATCGAAATCCGCACCGACAACAATGAATTGATCATTCTTGATGCCGGTACGGGCATCTTTCCACTGTCCCAATCGCTGCTGGCCGAACTGCCGGTCACCGCCAATGTGCTCATCACCCACTCTCACTGGGACCACATTCAGGGGCTGCCTTTTTTCATTCCCAACTTTATTCCGGGCAACAATTTGCGCCTGCACGGTGCGTTTGACCCGGTTTCGGGCAAGGGCGTCGAGCAAGTCATGTCGGTTCAACTGCAATACAGCTATTTCCCGGTACGCGAAGCCGAGATGAAGGCGCGCATTGACTACATCACCCTGGCCCCGGAGCAAAGCATCCAGATCGGTTCGGCAACGGTGACGCCCTACTTACTCAATCACCCGGTGATCAACTTCGGTTATCGGATTGAAGCCAATGGCAAATCCGTATTTTTTACCGGCGACCATGAGCCGCCGCTCAATATTTACGACAAAGACGATGAAGGCTATGCTGATTACCAGGTCTTTGTTGATGAAAAAGACGAAAGCATTCGACGCGCCATGCAGGGCGTGGACGTCCTGATTGCCGACTGCTCCTATACCGAGCAGGAATACCCTGCGAAAAAAGGTTGGGGGCACGGCACCTTCAACTCCAGCATCAAATACGCCAAGAATGCTGGCGCCAAGCTGCTGTTTTGCACCCACCACGAACCGACCCGCAGCGATGACGCGCTGGAAGCGGCTTTTCGGCAAGTGCTCAGTGATAACCCGCGGCAGGACGGCGACCCGCAATATCGTCTTGCCCGCGAAGGCGAAATCTACGAGTTCTAGCGCATAAAGGATGGGCACCATGCAAAAGATTGACTTTGGATCCCGTCACGCCCTGTACAACGTAGAGGCTACCCGCCGCATTGAACACCTGGCCCAGGCCGCCTTGCCAGCTCACACCCTGATGCAACGCGCCGGACTGGCCGTGGCACAACTGGCCCTGGCCTTGACACCCCACGCCCGGCGCATCTGGATTGCCTGTGGCCCCGGTAACAACGGTGGCGATGGACTCGAAGCCGCCATCCATTTGCTGCACTGGGGTAAAGCGCCCGTCGTAACCTGGCTGGGTACGCCCGACAAGGCACCACCGGATGCGGCCGACTCCTATCGACGCGCCCTGCAAGCGGGTGTCAGCTTTACCGACACGGCGCCACAAGACTTTGATTTATGCATTGATGCCCTGTTGGGTGTGGGAACGGACAATCGAGCACCAGAAGGTCGCATGGCCGCGTGGATCGGGCTCATGAACGCCAGTGCGTCGCCGGTGCTGGCCGTGGACTTGCCCACCGGTTTGCAGGCAGACACTGGCGCGGTGTCGTCGTGCAGCGTCAAAGCGCAACACACCTTGAGCCTGCTCACACTCAAACCCGGCTTGTTCACGGCCCATGGGCGCGATGCTGCCGGCACCGTGTGGCTGGATGATTTGAGTGCCGATGACATCCCGTATGCAAACCCGCAACCCGAAGTCCCTTGCGCCTGGCTGGCGGGCGCACCGAAGGTGGTCAAGCGACCCCATGCCTCACACAAAGGCAGTTTTGGCGATGTGGCCGTGGTGGGCGGCGCACCGGGCATGACGGGCGCTGCCCTGATGGCAGCGTCTGCGGCCTTGCACTCAGGTGCGGGCCGGGTTTTTGTCGGCCTGCTCGATGAGGGTGCCATGAGGGTGGACACCAGCCAACCCGACTTGATGTTCAGATCCATCCAGGCGCTGGACTTCCCGGCCCTGACGGTGGTCTGCGGCTGTGGCGGCGGAGATCTTGTTCGCGCCCAACTTCCAAAAATATTATCGTCAGCCATGCGCGTTGTCATCGATGCCGATGCACTCAATGCCATCGCCAATGACACCCAGCTTCAAACCCTGCTGAGCGCCCGGGGCCAACGCGCAGCAGCAACCATACTGACGCCGCATCCACTGGAAGCCGCTCGCCTGCTGAACACCACCGTTGCCGCCGTGCAACTCGATCGTCTGGCGGCGGCCCGGCAACTGGCTCTGCGCTTTGACTGCATGGTGGTGCTCAAAGGCTCTGGCACCCTCATCGCGGCACCGGAACAAACACTGGTGATCAACCCCACCGGCAATGCCAGATTGGCCAGCGCAGGCACAGGCGACGTGCTGGCCGGCATGATTGGCGCTCATCTGGCGGGAGGACTGGACGCTTTCGAGGCAGCCAGCCAGGCGGTGTACCGGCATGGTCAACGGGCAGACCAATGGCCTGATGATCAGCATCTGACGGCAGGTGCCCTTTCACAGTCGCTATAAATTGTATAGCTGCTTACGCAATATTCGCGGGGGCTAGAGCCTAGTTTGGCATATGACACCCACGAATTTTTTGAGAACCTACAAATAGCGAGGCAATGAAGCGCGCAGAAGTTTTTCCAGAGGCCCCTTAAATACGACGAAATAGCCCTGGAAGATACGCTATTCTTGTCATGTATGTGATCTTTGAAGCCACGTCGGCATTCATGGAATGCACAACTTCACCGGTGTCAATTGCAATGGAAATGAATTTTTTTCAATGCCGCTCGCTTAAGACAAGGGTCACGCTCACGACGCTGCTCATCTTCCTGCTGGGCATCTGGCCATTGGCCTTGTACGCCAGCCGGATGTTGCGCGAAGACATGCTGCAAATGCTGGGCGAACAGCAGCTCTCAACCGCCTCCTTCGTCGCAGATGAAATCGAACATGAACTCGATGACCGGTTAAACGTACTGAAAAAAGTTGCGGCCAACATCAAGCCTGAATTTCTAAACCATGCACCAAGCTTGCAGACCTACCTGGATCAACGCCTGATTCTTCAGGATGCGTTCAATGGTGGTGTCATTGCCTATCAAATCGATGGCACCGCGATGGCAACAACATCGGCGTCTTCAGGACAAATCGGCAGCGACCACATGACCGCCGATGACGTGGCAGCAGCCCTCAAAGAAGGCAAATCGACCATCGGCAAGCCCCACCTAGCCAAAGGCCAGACCCTGCCTGAATTCGCTTTGACCGTACCCATTCTTGATGCTAGAAGCCAGGTGATCGGCGCTCTGCAAGGAAATATCAGCCTCGCCAAGCCTAACTTTCTTGAAAAAATAACCAATGGCAGCTATGGAAAAACAGGTGGCTACGTACTTGTCGCGCCGCAGCATCAGCTGGTCGTCACGGCTTCCAACAAAAGCCGAATCATGGCCTCACTTCCGGCCCCCGGCATCAACCCGACGCTTGACCGTCATGCCAAAGGCTATGAGGGCACGGAGGTTTTCGTTAACCCCATTGGCATCGAGGTGCTGTCTTCGGTGAAAGCGATTCCTGTTGCAGGTTGGTATGCAGCGGTCACGCTTCCGGTCGAAGAGGCTTTTTCGCCCATCCAGGCCATGCAGCGCCGCATCTTGCTGGCAACCCTGTTTCTGACCCTGCTGGCGGGATACCTGACCTGGTGGATTCTCAGGCGTCAACTGGCCCCTCTGGCAGCGACAGCAAAAACACTGGCTACGATTTTGGATACAAACCAGCCCCTGCAGCCTTTGCCCATCATCAGGAAAGATGAGGTCGGCCACTTGATCAGTAGCTTCAATCGACTGCTGGAAACCTTGGAGCAACAAGACAAGGTTTTAAAGGAAAGCGAAGCTTTCAAGCAAGCCATCCTGAATTCAGTCTCATCCGAAATTGCAGTGTTGAACCGTGAAGGGGTGATTCTGGCGGTCAATCAGCCTTGGTGCCGCTTTGGCATTGAAAATTCAACGAAACCCGGCAATTTGGCCCCAGGCACAGGCGTTGGCGCCAACTACCTGGCAGTCTGTCAGGCGTTCAGCGACACCTCCGATGAAGCTTTTAAAGCATCTGAAGGCATCCAGGGTGTACTGGACGGTCGCCTAGACCGATTCAGCCTGGAGTATCCCTGCCACGCACCACAGATTGAACGCTGGTTCAGCATGAGCGTCACGCCACTGAGCGAGATGAAACAAGGCGGCGCCGTCATCACGCACACCGACATTTCAGCGCAAAAAAGGCAGCAGATGCTGCTCAAACTTTCGGCTCAAGTGTTCGAGCAAGGCCACGAAGGCATCACGGTGACGGATGCCCAGGGCGACATCATCATGACGAACAAGGCGTTCAGCGAGATCACAGGCTACAGCGAGGCCGAAGTACTGGGGAAGAATCCGCGCATCCTCTCGTCAGGACGACAAAATCCCGCGTTTTACAGTGCCATGTGGACGGCGCTCAACACCACGGGCTTGTGGGCCGGAGAAATCTGGAACCGGCGCAAGGACGGAACCCAGTACCCAGAATGGCTCTCCATTTCAGTCATCAAGGACGAAAAAGAACAGACGACCCATTACGTTGGAAATTTCAGGGATTTGAGCGATACCAAAGCGGCAGAAGAACGCATTCATTGGCTGTCCCATTTCGACGCCCTGACCGGCCTGCCCAACCACATCTTGCTACGGGACCGTACCACGCACTCCATCAGCATGATGCAAAGTGCCGACGAAAACATGACGATGATGCTCGTCGGTATAGATCACTTCAAGGACATCACGGACACACTGGGTCACCAGGTCGGAGATGATCTGTTGATTGAAGTCGCACATCGACTCAGCCATGCAGTGCGTGCCCAGGACACCGTGGGCCGTCTCGACGGCAAAGAATTTATTCTCGTACTGCCTGGAACACCCGCCAGCGGCGCGTCTCACCTGGCTACCGAGCTGCTTCGCAAATTAGCACTGCCCTACCAATTAGGCAATCACGAACTGACCGTAACGGCATCCATCGGTATTGCCAGTTATCCCGCCAACGGCAGCGATTTTGATGGCTTGATCAAATCGGTGGAAATTGCCATGCACCGGGCCCAAGCCAGTCAGCGCAATTCTTTCCAGTTTTACAGCACAGACATGTTCCAGGAAGCATTGGAACGCGATCAAATGGTCAAGGCCTTGCGCCATGCCGCAGAGATGGACCAGTTTCAGTTGCTCTACCAACCTTTGGTCGATCTTCAGACGGGTCATATCAGCGGCATGGAAGCGTTGTTACGATGGCAGCATCCAGAGCTGGGCGCCATTTCACCGGCTCAATTCATTCCACTGGCCGAAGAGTCGGGCTTGATCAAAGACATTGGCGAATGGGTTTTAAAGCGTGCGTGCCGCGACATTCGCATCTGGTTGGACAAGGGAATCAAAGTTCCGCACGTCGCCATCAACGTCTCCCCCATTCAGTTCCTCGATAACGATCTGGTCGCTCAGGTTAAAAATGCGATGTCTGATTATCAGATTGACCCTGCGCTCATCTATATCGAAGTGACCGAAAGCGCGCTGATGGATGATGTTCAACGAAGCGAAGACATGCTCCATGAACTCAAAAAACTTGGTGTCAAGTTATCGCTGGATGACTTTGGCACGGGCTATTCATCATTGAGTTACCTCAAACGATTTCCTTTTGACAAGGTCAAAATTGATCAGTCTTTTGTACGCGACATTGCCACCAGTCAAAGCGATAACGTTCTTGTGAAGGTGATCGTTTCCATGGCGCACGGCCTGGGATTGCGGGTCATTGCTGAGGGGGTGGAAACCGAAACCCAATGCGAGATCATGCGCACCAGCATCTGTGACGAGATTCAGGGCTATTTCTTTTCCCGACCCATTACAGCACTGGCCATTGAAGCGTTGTTTACTGAAGACCGGCAGTTACCGCCGCATTTGCTGCGCTTGCAAAAACCACAACGCACCTTGCTGCTGGTCGACGATGAACCCAATGTGCTGTCATCCCTCAAACGGCTTTTCAGACGGGACGGCCACGTCATTCTGACGGCCAATAGCGGGCTTGAGGGCCTGGAAGTGCTCTCCAAACACAAGGTTGACATCATCATCTCCGATCAGCGCATGCCGGGGATGACCGGAGTGGAGTTTTTACGCGCCGCCAAAGTCCACTTCCCCGACACCATACGCATCGTCCTGTCGGGTTTTACAGAGTTGCAATCGGTCACTGACGCCATCAATGAAGGTGCCGTCTATCGCTTCCTCACCAAACCCTGGGAGGACGAGCAACTGCGGGAACATGTTCATAAAGCCTTTGAATACAGGGAACTATTGGAAGAAAACCGCCAACTCGACATCAAGATTCGCACTACCAACCAGGAACTGGTGGCTGCGAATCGGCAGTTGGGTGATGTGCTGAAAATGACGCGTCACCAGATTGAACGCGATGAAACCAGTCTGGCGATTGCGCGTGAAGCCTTGCAACATATTCCACTGCCCGTGATTGGCGTAGATGAAGAAGGGATGATGGCTTTTGTCAATACTGCGGCTGAAAGCCTCTTCAAGGCCTGCGGCCCCCTCTTGGGGGTTGAACTGGTCTATGCACTACCCGCCGTTAACTCAATCATCATGGAAGCAAGCGAAGGTGTTCCTTGCGAATTGCTCATTGAGCAAACACACTATCTTGTCAAATGGAACAAAATGGGGCTCAATTCCCGCTCGCAAGGCAGACTTGTAACGCTGACAAAAATGGGTTTGAACTCATGAGCAAGCAAAAACACCCGCTGACCCGCAATCAAACTGCAACGGATCTGCCGCTTCAAAACGACTTGCAGGACGCTAACCCTGAGAGCCCAGTGCAACGCCAGCAGCAAAAAGAGCATCTGTCGCGATTATTCAGACAGCTCGAACAAAGCCCGGATGGTCTCTACTTGCAGGGGCTGATGGCACGTTACCGAGGCATTGACGAACCATGAACACTGTCAAACTCGATGAGGTTTTGCAAAAAATATACAACCTGCCGTCACTGCCATCGGTTGTCTTGGAGTTGCTCGAAAGCATTGATCAGGAAGATATAAAAGTCGACTCCCTGGCCAAAAAGATTGCCCAGGATCAGGCGCTGACAGCAAAAACCTTGAGATTGGCAAACTCATCTTTCTACGGTATGTCAAACCAGGTCAACACCATCCACGAAGCCATTGCCATTCTTGGCTTCAGAACAGTGCGCACCCTCGTCACGACAGCCGCCTTGCTCGATACCTTTTCGGGGCGTATGCATGCTGGCTTCAATGCCGCCCCTTTTTGGCGTCATGCCCTTGCCACCGCCATTTGCGCAAGGGAGCTGGCAGTACAACTCAATAGCAACCCGGAACGGGCCTATACAGCCGGCCTATTACACGATATTGGCCGCCTGGTACTTGTTACCCAGTTTCAAGCCAAGTATCTGGCCACGATGGCTTATCGAGACCAGCATGATTGCGGCCTGCTTGATGCAGAGAAAGCCGTACTTGGACTCGACCATGCTGCTATTGGTCATGCCCTCACAAATCACTGGAAGTTCCCAGCGTCCGTGCAACTCGCGATTGCCAGCCACCACTCAACCACTAGCATGGGTTTACCAACTCTTTCAACCGTTGTCGTGGCCGCTGACGCCATTACACACGCCCTGGATTTATCCAGGGATAAGAACGATTTGGTCCCTCATATTTGCACGGGCCTGTGGAAGCAACTCGGACTGGAAGAGAAGGCTCTATTTGATGTTTTTTCAAGTACCGAGAAGCAATTTCAAGCCGCAAGTCTGGTTTTAACCGCATAAAGGAGATCATTTTTGTGCAACTCCAAACCATCCACTGCTACCGTAGCCCAACCCATTGATGACATCAGCTTGGCCGGATTTTTCGATGCCAGCCCGGTGGCTACCTTCGTGATCAATGCCGATCATGTCGTCACACACTTCAACAAGGCATGCGAGAGTCTTTTGGGGGTCAAAGCTGTCGAAATGATCGGCGGGCGCAAACTTGGTCAGATGTTTTACAACTACGAAAGACCGGTCCTGGCTGATCTGATTGTGGACAGGACATCGAGCGAAGAGGTAATTGATCTCTATACCAGCCAAGCCCATCGATCAGAACTCATCGCTGATGCTTATGAGTCTGAAGGATTTTTCCCTAACCTTAGCGTTGGTGGCCGCTGGTTATTCTTCACCGCAACGCCCTTGAGACATGCCAATGGCACCATTGTTGGTGCCGTAGAAACATTGCAGGACATCACCGACCGCAAACTGGCAGAAGAAGCCTTGCTCAAATACCAGAGCACGCTTGAGGAACTCATCGAAAAGCGGACCATGGAGCTGGCACAAGCCAACTTTGCACTGAAAGAAGATATTGCGCGCCGTGAAGCGGCAGAATCAGCCCTGTTAAGCCGCAATACGGAGTTGAACGAGCTCAACGCCAAACTCTCGATGGCCCAGGAGCATCTGGTTCAATCAGAAAAACTGGCATCGATCGGACAACTGGCAGCCGGTGTCGCCCACGAAATCAACAACCCGATTGGTTACATTTTTTCAAATTTTGGTTCACTTGAAAAATACCTGGCTGAGCTTTTTCAGGTACTTGATGCCTATGAAAAAGCCGAATCCACTCACGGCAATGCCCTGACGGTTGCCGAACTCAAATACTTGAAAAAAAACATTGAACTCGACTTTCTCAAAGAGGACATACCCACTTTGATGCGCGAGTCCAAGGAAGGCATTGTTCGTGTGCGAAAAATCGTGCAAGACCTCAAGGATTTTTCGCATGTAGACGCCAACCCGGATTGGCAAATTGTCGATTTGACTCAGGGGATTGATTCCACGCTCAATGTGGTCAACAACGAAATCAAATACAAGGCTGATGTCGTGAAGGAGTATGCAGATATTCCCAACGTGCAATGCATGCCATCGCAAATCAACCAAGTAGTCATGAACCTGGTCGTCAATGCCGCACACGCCATAAGCGGTGAGCGCGGCAAAATCAGGTTGCGTACCGGCGTCGATGGTGACAAGGTCTGGTTTGAAGTAGCTGACACAGGCAGTGGAATCCCCAAGGACATCCTGCCACGAATATTTGATCCGTTCTATACCACCAAGCCAGTGGGCAAAGGCACAGGGCTGGGCTTGTCACTGTCTTACGGGATCATTCAAAAACACCATGGCACGATCAACGTGCAGACCGAAATTGGCAAAGGTTCTACATTTCGGGTCACCCTACCCATCAAACAACCTGATACTGTCCCAAATGGAGCAAGCCCAACATGACTGAGGCCAGCGTAGCGCCGGATAGCTCCGACACAATAATTCCTACGATTCTTTGCGTTGACGACGAACCCAATATCTTGTCATCCCTGAGGCGCCTGTTTCGCACCAAAGGCTTTCGGGTACTGGTGGCTGAAAGCGGCAAAGCGGGACTGGCAATATTGGAGACCGAACCCGTTGATCTCGTGATTTCGGACATGCGCATGCCAGAGATGGATGGTGCCCAATTCCTGGAGCATGTGAGGCTGCGCTGGCCCGACTCCATTCGCTTGCTACTCACAGGTTATTCAGACATCAGTTCCATTGTTGAAGCCATCAACCGGGGGGAAATATACCGATACATCACCAAGCCATGGGACGATAACGATATTGTTTTGATCGTGCGCCATGCACTGGAACGCAAAGCCCTGGAGCAGGAAAAGAAACGACTCGAAGCGCTAACGCAGCGTCAAAACGAAGAACTCATCGCCCTGAACGCCAGTCTGGAGGTCAAGGTTCAAGAGAGAACCGTTGAGCTACAGGTGGCCAACGAAAAGCTTAAAAGCAATTTCGTCACCTTGATCAAGGTGTTCTCAACCCTGATTGAAATGCGTGGCGGCAACCTGGCCGGACACTCCCGTCGAGTCGGTGATTTATCTCGAAAAATCGCACAAAAACTTCAACTCGACAACAAACAAGTACAAGAAATTTTTGTGGCTGGACTGCTGCACGAAATAGGTAAAGTGGGCTTTACCGACGAGCTACTTAATACGCCGGTGGCATTGATGAAACCACCCCAGCTTGACGAGTACCGTCAACATACGGTACATGCGGAACAACTGCTGCTACCCTTGGTTGATCTGAAAAGCGCATCCGAGATCATCAGTGCTCAATTTGAGCGCTTTGATGGCTCCGGTTTTCCGGGACACCTGGCCGAAAATGCCATTCCTATCGGCGCCCGGATTGTGACGCTGGCCAGCGATTACGACAATATGCAGATTGGCACGCTGACACAGAACAAACTCAACCCGGAAGAGTCCAAAATCATCATCACCCATGGCATCGGTAAACGCTATGACCCCAAGGTGGTGACAGCCTTTATGGAGGTGCTTGGCGGCGTTACGCGCGAGGAAACAGAACGCGAGCGTGTGGCAGAAGTGCAGGTACTCACGCAAGACTTCAAAACGGGCATGGTGCTGTCGCGCGACCTCATTTCACCTAGTGGCTTTCTAATGCTATCTGCAGAGCATGTGCTTGATGATCGCCTGATTCGCAAGATCAAAGATTTTGAAAGATCTGGCGGTATAGAACTGTCGGCCTATATCCGCCAAGACAGCAGAACCTGAGCCACAGCACCAAAACCGAGTTTGGCAAGTCTGGCGACTGTGTTGAGACAGATCTTCGGAACTAAGACTTAATCGGCAGCCAAATTGTGAAACTGCTGCCTTTTCCGGGCTCACTTTTTACATCAATACGTCCACCATGCTTGTTGACTATGATGTCCCAGGATATCGACAAACCAAGCCCGGTTCCTTTACCGACCGGCTTGGTGGTGAAGAAGGGTTCAAACACGTGTTTGCGCACATCCTCTGTCATGCCACAACCGCTGTCGGCAATCTCAATCCAGACCCCGTTGCCTTCAGTACCACTGCGCAATGTAATGGTGCCGCGGCCATCAATGGCCTGGGCTGCGTTTAACAGCAGGTTCATGAGCACTTGGTTGATCTGCCCAGGAATGCAACGCACGGGTGACAGACGCGTGAGCTCACGCACAATTTCAGCCTTGTTCTTGATTTCAGTCCCAACAACGCTCAGTGTGCTTTCCAGACCTGCCAGCACATCCGACTCCATCATCTCGGCGCTGTCGGGGTGGGCAAAGTCCTTGAGAGACTGAACAATATTTTTGACGCGATCCAGTCCATCCTTTGACTCTTTAAGTAGCGCAGACAAATCCTCTCGCAAATAGGGAAGTTCTACTTCAGCCTTGAGTTTTCCAAATTTGGCTAGCGCATCTGGCTGCGCATCAGCACACGCCTGGCCGGCGTCGACAAGTTGAAGCAACTGCGTGGTGTAGAGGCCAAGGGTACCGAGATTGGAGTTCACGAATCCGATTGGATTGTTAATTTCGTGCGCAACGCCTGCCGCAAGCTGGCCAACAGCGGCCATCTTTTCTGACTGCAGCAACTCGCGTGTGCGCACGGCAACTTTCTCTTCCAACCGTTCGTTGGCATCTGCCAGATCCTTGTTTTGAAGTGCCAGTACGTGATACAGCTTGTGCATGGCCGCCAGTAACACGGCACTGGTATTGTCGGCTTGGACCTCTTCACGCTGAAAAGCCTCGTCTGCCGAGACGCCTTGCTCAATGAGCAAAAGTTGCCGCGCCATCGACTGGTCTTCCTCAAGAATGTGAAAAGCGAGCCAGGAAGCCAGAAACCCCTGCAGAACTTCAGCCGGATTGACCAAGTCAGCGCGCCCTTTCCACATCGTCGTTAACTGCGCGACGAATTGCCTGTGATGCTGCTGATGTAAATCGGCCGAGCTTTGATTCATGCCAGCTTCAGCCATCAGCCGCTCCTCATCTGCGAAGTGGTACTGGGCATATTCGGCAAGCCTTGCGAATACGCCGTTGATGGATTCTTCGGTCGCGCTGCCATCAATCAGGACATCGCCCAGTTGGTTGACGATTTCGACCAGTCGACGATGCTGTTCATCCACCGATCCAATACCGGTTTCAAAGCGGGAATTCCATACAAAGGCTTGCATAAATCATTTACTCGCTACAAAAATAATAGCTTCTTACGCATATAGCACGGGGGCTAGAAGGCTATATTATCAAATAATATGCTAGCCGCGCCCCACAAAAGGCATCTTGGTCGCCATCACGGTGTGAAACATCACATTCGCCTCCAGTGGCAGATTGGCCATGTACAGCACGGATTGGCCCACGATGCCGACATCCAGCAAGGGCTCAACAGCAATTTCACCATTGGCCTGCAAAATTCCGGTAGCCATGCTTTGTGCCATTTCGGTGGCGGCATTGCCGATGTCAATCTGGCCAACGGCGATGTCGTACTTGCGCCCATCTAATGAAGCGGCTTTGGTCAAACCTTGCACAGCATGTTTGGTTGCGGTGTAGGCAATGGAATTGGGGCGCGGTGTGGTGGCGGCAATGGAACCGTTGTTGATGATGCGACCACCGCGTGGTGTCTGGGCCTTCATCACCCTAAAAGCCTGCTGGATGCATAAAAACATGCCCGTCAGATTGATATCCACCACGTTTTTCCATTGCGCCAGCGTCAGATCTTCCAAGGGGATGCCTGGTGCGCTGACACCAGCATTGTTGAACAGCACATCGACACGACCGAACCTTGTCACGGCGGCCTCAAACAGTGCCGTCACTGAATCCGGGTCAGTGACATCTGTTGGCACCACCAACGAACGTTCCACCGCGCCACTGATCGCCACAACGTCGGCCAGCGGACCGGGGCGACGGCCTGCAAGCACCACCTGATAACCTTCCTTGAGCAGCGCCAGGGCAGCCGCTTTGCCAATACCGGTACCTGCACCCGTGACTATGGCCACTTTTGAAATTGAAGTCATTTCCGTTCAGCTCCGGCGACGTGGTTTTTTACCTTTGTCTTTGCTCTTGACAGCGGCTTGTCTGGCAGCAGTTTTGACCGATTGAATGGGAGATTTTTCAGAACGTCGGGCTAATGGCTCCGCTATTTTCCTCGTCGCTCGCTTGACCGAGGTGCCGCCAGGCTCCACATTCAAAGCAGCTCGTCCTGCGCCTTCGCGCAACACGCCCTTGTCCTTCATTGCACGAGAAACAAGCCCATCACCTTCTTGAATCAAGCGGAAATCAATCCGGCGACCATCCAGATCAACCCGGCTGACCTGTACCTGAACCCGGGCCCCAATGGCGTAACGCATGCCCGTACGCTCACCACGCAACTCTTGCCGCATTTCATCAAACCGGTAGTAATCTCCACCCAATTCAGTGATGTGAACCAGGCCTTCAACATACATGGCATCCAGTGTGACAAATACACCAAAGCTCGTCACGGAGCTGACCACACCGCTGTATTCTTCGCCAAGATGCTCACGCATGTACTTGCATTTGAGCCAGGCTTCCACATCACGACTAGCTTCGTCGGCACGGCGTTCGTTGGCACTGCAATGCATGCCGGCGGCTTGCCAGGCTTGAGTTTCAGGGCTCAGTTTTTTAAGTTTCTGACCCGGTTCAGCCACGCGCGCAGCCAGCCCCTTTTCTAGGCGACGTGACAGCTTGGCATGCGCTTCACCCGGCGTTGGCAGGGTCGGCAACTGGTACTTGGTTTTGGCCAGAATCGCCTTGATGACACGGTGAACCAACAAGTCCGGGTAGCGCCGAATCGGGCTGGTGAAGTGGGTATAGGCATCAAATGCCAGGCCGAAGTGACCGTTGTTGACGGGCGTGTAGATGGCTTGAGACATGGAGCGCAGCAGCATGGAGTGAATTTGCTGTGCATCTGGCCGGTCCTTGGTCGCGGTGGCGATGGCCTGGAACTCGCCTGGCGCAGGATCATCACTGATCGACAAGCCCAACCCGGTGACTTTGAGGTAGTTGCGAAGTACCTCAATCTTCTCGGGTGTCGGGCCTTCATGAACCCGAAATAAACCGGCGTGCTTGCTTTGGGAAATGTAGTCGGCACTGCAGACATTGGCGGCCAGCATGGCTTCTTCGATCAACTTATGCGCATCGTTGCGGGTTCGTGGCACAATTTTTTCGATACGTCCGCTTTCATCGCAAACGATCTGCGTTTCGACGGTCTCAAAATCGACCGCACCGCGACGCACCCGTGACTTCAACAGGGCTTGGTAAACATCGTGCAAATTTATCAAATCTGTCACCCGATCTTTGCGTTTCAACGCTTCGGGGCCACGCGTATTTGCCAAAATGGCTGCTACCTCGTTGTACGTAAAGCGAGCATGGCTCCACATCACCGCCGGGTAAAACTGATAGGCAGAAACCTCGCCGTCTTCGGTCACCATCATGTCGCACACCATGCACAGACGTTCAACTTCGGGATTGAGCGAGCACAGGCCATTGGACAATTTCTCGGGCAGCATAGGAATGACACGACGCGGGAAGTAGACGCTGGTCGCGCGGTCATAGGCATCGATATCTATAGGAGAACCGTTTTCCACGTAATGGCTGACATCGGCAATCGCCACCAGCAAGCGCCAGCCTTTGACGGCAGCTTTGCCACGGCCTATTTTCGCCGGTTCGCAATACACCGCATCGTCAAAATCGCGGGCATCTTCGCCGTCGATGGTGACCAAGGAAACGTCTGTTAAATCAACACGATGCTTCTTGTCTTGCGGTCGCACCTTGTCAGGCAGCGTACGGGCCAAGGCAATGCAGGCATCCGAGAACTCATGCGGCACGCTGTATTTGCGCACGGCAATTTCAATCTCCATTCCTGGGTCATCTACCTCGCCCAATATTTCTTTGACGCGTCCGACTGGCTGACCATACAAGGCCGGAATTTCTGTCAATTCAACAACAACGACCTGACCCGGCTTAGCAGAGCCCGTCGCATTTTTTGGAATCAGTACATCCTGCCCATAACGTTTGTCTTCAGGAACAACAATCCAGATGCCGCTTTCCTGTAACAAGCGTCCAATGATAGGCTGCTTGGGTCGTTCAATAATTTCAACGACTCGCCCCTCGGGTCGACCTTTGCGATCACTGCGCACGATGCGGACCTTGACGCGGTCCTTGTGCAGCACGGCACGCATCTCGTTGGGTGGTAAATAGATGTCAGATTCACCGTCATCACGGGACACAAACCCGTGACCATCACGATGACCTTGCACTGTTCCTTCAACTTCGTCCAGCAAGCCGCTGGTTTGGCTAATATTCTTGATACAATACCTTTCTTTCCTGAAATGCCCAGGTGGCGGAATTGGTAGACGCACTAGTTTCAGGTACTAGCGAGTAACTTCGTGGGGGTTCGAGTCCCTTCCTGGGCACCAATATAAATGAAATCCAGGAATCTTTGATGAAGATTTCTGGATGTTTTTTAACAAAAAGCCGCTGAACTTTCAGCGGCTTTTTTGTTGTCTTGAAATAGTTCAAATGTTTAAATTCTAAAACGGCTGAGCCACAAGATCGTGCCCCTGCGTTCCTACAATGCGGGCTTTTGTGAATTCACCCACTTTCAGCGTCTTGCTGATTTTTTCAGGTGGCAACAATTTCACTACACCATCAATCTCGGGCGCATCGGCATAAGAACGGCCAACGCCGCCCTTTTTCCCCATGCCGGGGGCGGAATCCACCAGCACCTGCATGGTGGCCCCGATGCGCTGCTGCAGTTTGGCCGCCGAGACAGCCTCGGCAACCGCCATGAAACGCGCGCGCCGTTCTTCACGCAACTCAATCGGCAGCATGCCCGGAATGTCGTTCGCCGCCGCGCCCTGAACCGGGCTGTAGGCAAAACAACCTGCCCGGTCGATTTGGGCTTCGCGCATGAAATCGAGAAGATGAGAAAACTCTTCTTCGGTCTCGCCCGGGAATCCGGCAATAAAGGTGCTACGCACCACAATATCGGGACAAGCTTCGCGCCATTGCTGGATGCGCTCCAGATTTTTTTCACCACTGGCCGGGCGCTTCATGCGTTTGAGCACATCCGGGTGGCTGTGCTGGAGCGGCACATCCAGATATGGCAGCACCTTGCCCGTGGCCATCAAAGGCAGTATCTCGTCCACACTCGGGTACGGGTACACGTAATGCAAGCGCACCCAGGCACCATACGGTTCGGCCATATCTCCCAGTGCCTGGACCAGTTCCAGCATGCGGGTCTTGATCGGCTTGCCATCCCAGAATCCGGTGCGGTATTTGACATCCACGCCATAGGCTGAGGTGTCCTGGCTGATCACCAGCAGCTCCTTGACGCCGCCTTCAAACAAGGCGCGCGCTTCTTTCAGTACATCCCCAATAGGTCGCGACACGAGGTCACCGCGCATGGACGGGATGATGCAGAACGTGCAGCGGTGGTTGCAGCCTTCGCTGATCTTGATGTAGGCGTAATGCCGGGGTGTGAGCTTGATACCGGCTACACCAAAGGCATTGGGCACCAGATCAATAAAGGGATCATGCGGCTTGGGCAGGTTGGCATGCACCGCATCCATCACTTCCTGCGTGGCCTGCGGACCGGTCACGGCCAGCACGCTGGGGTGCAGTTGCCGCACCAGATTGCCACCACCCTCGGCGGCTTTGGCGCCTAGACAACCGGTGACGATCACCTTGCCGTTTTCCGCCAGGGCCTCTGCAATCGTGTCCAGACTTTCCTTGACGGCATCATCAATGAAGCCGCAGGTGTTAACAATGACCAGATCGGCGCCCTGGAAGGTTTTGGAGGTTTGATAACCCTCGGCACTCAGTTGTGTCAGGATCAGTTCGGAATCGGTCAACGCCTTGGCGCAGCCAAGACTCACGAACCCGACTTTGGGTGCTGTGCCGCTATTTGTAATTACTTCACTCATATATTGGTATGGCTTAAGCGCCTACTCTGGTCAGCGTTTAATCCCAAAGGCATCAAACATCTGACCGGTTTGCTTTTGCATCTGCTCCTGCATTTGAGCCAACATACTCTTGGACTGCTCCAGATTGCCCCCCATCATTTTCTGCACAACGGGTGATTGCATTGCAACGAATTGAGTCCACATTTCCGGCGTCAAGCCTTTGGACTGCTCCGCAAATTTTGCCTGAACATCCATTAACGACTGAATATTTTTCTCAAGATAGCCACCTAAAAACCCCTGCATGCCGTGACCATAAAAACGAATCACACTGGTCAACACGGGCGCCGTAAACATGGGGGAACCATTAGCTTCTTCTTCGAGAATGATTTGAAGCAGGATGCTTCGGGTGAGATCCTCTCCGGTTTTGACATCAAGCACAACAAATGGCTCACTGTCCATGACCAAACGTTTGATTTCAGCCAACGTAATATACGTTGACGTATCAGTGTCGTAAAGCCGCCGGTTGGGGTATTTTTTAATAACGCGCTGAATATTTTTTGTTTCAGCTGTCTGTTTATCTTGCATGTGGACTCCTCTGGCTCAGCCCAAAATCAATCATACTAGTGATCTGATTTTGAGTTGGCTTATTTCATTTTTTAGTACTTCCCTGAGATGCTGAAGACTGGTTCTCTTCAGAGGGAAATACTGGTAGGCGCGATTGGACTCGAACCAACGACCCCCACCATGTCAAGGTGGTGCTCTAACCAGCTGAGCTACGCGCCTAAGGTTTGTCCGAGAGGCCGAATCATAGCAGCAATATTCACGACTCTGACGCCAAGCCCAAAAAGAAAATGAAATTGATACGCCATAATTGACGTTTACGTTAACGTCAATTATTTTTGGAGATCGATATGGACATCGCAGGCAAAGTATTCATTGTCACTGGCGGCGCATCTGGTTTAGGTGAAGGTACGGCCCGTATGCTGGCTGGCAAAGGCGGCAAAGTCGTTATCGCCGACATGCAAGCCGAGAAAGGCGAAGCTATTGCCAAGGAAATTGGAGGCGCCTTCGTCAAATGCGATGTCAGCCAGGAAGCCGATGGACTAGCGGTTATTGCCAAAGCGGTATCCCTGGGCAAGCTTATGGGCTTGGTCAATTGCGCAGGCATTGCCCCGGCCGAAAAAACTGTCGGCAAAAATGGAGCACACAGCTTGGGCGGCTTTACTAAATGCATCACTGTCAACCTGGTGGGCAGCTTCAACATGATTCGCTTAGCCGCTGAAGCCATGAGCAAGAACGACCCTGAAGCCACCGGCGAGCGCGGCGTGATGATCTCAACTGCGTCGGTAGCCGCCTATGACGGCCAGATGGGCCAGGCTGCCTACAGCGCATCCAAAGGCGGCATCGTTGGCATGACCCTACCCATTGCACGCGATCTTGCCCGCAACGGCATTCGCAACATGACCATTGCTCCCGGTATTTTCGGCACACCCATGATGTTCGGCATGCCCCAGGAAGTACAAGACGCGCTGGCAGCCAGCGTACCATTCCCATCCCGCCTGGGAACGCCACAAGACTACGCCAAACTGGCGCAACATATTTTCGAGAATGACATGCTTAACGGTGAAGTGATACGCCTGGACGGTGCCATTCGTCTAGCCCCGCGCTAAAACAACCATCAGGCATGCATTTGGGGGACTAAGCCACAATAGCGCCCGTGAGCATCCCCCAAACATTCATTCAAGAACTCATTGCCCGTGCTGACGTCGTAGAGATCGTGGGCCGCTACGTGCAGCTCAAAAAAGGCGGGGCCAACTTCATGGGCCTGTGCCCATTTCACGGCGAAAAATCACCTTCCTTCTCGGTCAGCCCGGCCAAGCAGTTTTATCACTGCTTTGGCTGCGGCAAGAACGGCAATGCCATCGGTTTTTTGATGGAGCATGCAGGAATGACTTTTGTAGAGGCCGTCAAAGACCTGGCTCAGCAATATGGCATGCAAGTACCTGAAGACGACGCCAGCCCGCAAGACCGAGCCCGCGCAGTCGAGCAGCGAGAAAAACAGGTCACACTGTCTGATGTACTTGAAAAAGCAGGCGATGCCTACAAAAAGCAGCTAAAGATCTCACTCAATGCGGTGGACTATCTCAAAAAACGCGGTCTCTCGGGCGAAATTGCACGGCAATATGGACTGGGCTATGCACCTGCAGGATGGCGCAGTCTGGCCAGCATTTTTCCAAGCTATGACGACCCCTTGCTGGTAGAAAGCGGTCTGGTCATCCTGAATGCGGAAGAAGGCGAAGATGAAAAGCGTTACGACCGCTTTCGTGACCGCATCATGTTTCCGATCCGCAATGTCAAAGGCGACTGCATTGGCTTTGGCGGCCGGGTGCTGGGTGACGACAAGCCCAAATACCTCAACTCTCCGGAAACCCCCGTTTTCAGCAAAGGCCGCGAGTTGTACGGCCTGTTCGAAGCCCGTAACGCATTGCGTGACCATGGTTACGCCCTGGTCACCGAGGGTTACATGGACGTTGTGGCACTGGCCCAACTTGGTTTTCCCAATACGGTTGCCACGCTGGGCACCGCCTGCACGGCAGAACACGTTCAGAAATTGTTTCGCTTTACGGACTCGGTCGTGTTCAGCTTTGATGGCGACGCTGCAGGCAGGCGTGCCGCTCACAAGGCGCTGGATGGCGCCCTGCCCTTCGCCTCCGATATACGCAGCGTTAAATTCTTGTTTCTACCTACCGAGCACGACCCAGACAGCTTCATTCGTGAATTCGGCAAAGAAGCTTTTGCCCGTTACGTCAGTGAAGCTGTCCCCTTAAGCCGTTTTTTGATTGATGCCGCCCGCGAAGGGTGCGACCTGAACACCGCCGAAGGCCGCGCCCACATGGCCAGCAATGCCAAACCCTTGTGGATGCAACTGCCCGAAGGCGCCCTCAAACTGCAACTGTTAAGCGAGATTGCCGACTTGGTGCAACTCTCCAGCAGCGAACTGACCGACGTCTGGACGCCCGCACCCGCCGGCATGCACACTGAAAAACCAAGGCGCTACAAAGACAATAGCGTGTCACGCAGTGAATACGAGGGCTACAGCCTTAATCCGCGTAAAAAATCCACGCCTCGACCCCGTTTGGGTGGTCACATGCTGCCAGCAAGCCGGGCCGATCATGCAGCCCGGATTCTGCTCGGCAATATGGTCGCACTTGAAGTCTTGTCTGCCGAAGACCACACCATGCTGTGCGAATTGCCAGCACCCCACGGCCCGCTATTTATCTGGCTAGAAAGCCAGTTACATGAGCACGGCCCGCAACTCTGGGTGGCGTTACGCGAAGGCCTGCGAAATCATGAAGGTGAAGAGCTGGCTATTCGACTCATGGCAGGCCAGGAACTCGGTGCCGATGATGACACCGATGGATCGATGAGCGAACTGCGCGACCTGCTCAATCGCATGCAGATTGATCGATTAATCGTACAGGAAACCCAAGCCCTGCAAGCTGCCAAAGCCGACCCAACGGCCCTTGAACGCTATCGTGAATACTACAACCGCAGGCGGGCACTTCAAGAAGCACTTTCACATTCACAACCGGGCTGAGGTATCTGGTCCAAACTGAATTACATGCCCTAAAACTAACTTTTACAGCAATACGGCTATAATTACCGGTTGTTTTCGGCAAGTGCGACAGCAGCACCTCCGGGCCCAGCCAAATGATGACACTGTTCACAACCGGCGCCCTACCGCAAGGACTGCACTCCAAATGTTCGCCCTCACATCTTGCCATCAAGGATTTTTTCCTTTGTCACTTCAAACTGCGCTGGTCGTTTTGCAGCGCCTGTTCATTCTGTCTTTTTTGAAACTCTGAGGTTATTACATGCCTGTTCAAAAGTCCAAGAAGCCTGTCCAGCCCGCTGCAAAGCCCGCCGCCAAGGTTGCCGCCAAACCGGCTTCCAAGACTTCGCCTGCCAAGGTTGAAGTCAAAGTGACTGCCAAAACCGCTATCAAAACGCCCGAGAAGAAAGTCGAAACAGTGCCAGCATCAAAATCTCCCGTCAAATCGAAAGCCCAGCAACTGCAAGAAGCCGCCGACGCGCTCCTTAAAGCAGGTGCAGCCGTCAAGAAAAAACCGGGGCGTCCACCCAAAGCCGCTGATGAATCTGGCGCAGAGCCGAAAACTGGCGCCAAACGCGGCCGCAAACCCAAAGCAGCAGCCGAGTCCGGTGGCGGGGATGACATGGACATGTCCGACATTGAAGCCGACCTGGTTGGCGAAGAGCCGGTTGTTGCTCCTGGCGAAAAGGTCAAACCACTGCGCATGAAAATCAGCAAGGCCAAAGAGCGCGCGCTGATGAAAGAGTTTGGCCTAGACGAAACGGTATTGTCGGAAGAAGATATCGCCAAACGCCGCCTGCGTCTCAAAGCCCTGATCAAACTGGGCAAGACCCGCGGCTATTTGACTCACGGCGAAATTTCCGACCACCTGCCCGACAAACTGGTCGATGCCGAAACGCTGGAAGTCGTGATCGCGATGCTCAACGACATGGGGGTGGCCGTTTACGAGCAAACCCCAGATGCCGAGACGCTTTTGCTCAACAACAACGTCTCTACTGCAGCCACTGAAGAGGAAGCTGAAGAAGAAGCCGAAGCCGCGCTCTCTACCGTGGACAGCGAGTTTGGCCGCACCACCGACCCCGTGCGCATGTACATGCGCGAAATGGGCACCGTGGAGTTGTTGACGCGCGAAGGTGAAATCGAAATTGCCAAGCGCATCGAAGGCGGTTTGATGGCCATGATGGAAGCCATTTCGGCCTCCCCCGCCACCATTGCCCAAGTCCTGGCACTTGGCGAAGACATCCGCGAAGGCAAAGTCGTCATCACCACCATCGTGGACGGTTTTACCAATCCGAATGAAGCTGACGATTACGTGGCCGAAGAAGACTTTGACGAGTTCGATGCCGCCGATGATGATGACGGCAAAGGCGGCTCCAAAGCACTGACAAAAAAGCTGGAAGAACTCAAACGCGAAGCCCTCACCCGCTTTGACAAAATGCATGAGCTGCATGACAAGATCCACAAGATCTATGAAAAAGAAGGCTACGGAACCCCCACTTACGCCAAGACACAGAAAGCTTTATCAGAAGAGCTGATGTCGATCCGCTTTACCGCCAAAGCCATTGAAAAACTGTGCGACATGGTGCGCTCCCAGGTCGATGATGTTCGCAAGAAAGAACGTGAGTTGCGCCGCATCATTGTGGACAAATGCGGTTACTCGCAAGAGAACTTCATTGCCGATTTCAGTGGTCGCGACAAAATGGGCAACAAGGTTCCCACCCAATTACTGAACCTGAAGTGGATCGAGAAGCAAGCCGCTGCCGGCAAACCCTGGAGTGCGGTCATGGGTCGCAACATCCCGCCGGTGCAGGACTTGCAGCAAAAGCTGACCGACCTGCAAGCCAAAGTGGTAGTGCCACTGGACCAGCTTAAAGACATCAACAAGCGCATGAATGAAGGCGAGTACTCGTCACGCGCCGCCAAGAAAGAAATGATTGAAGCCAACTTGCGGCTCGTCATCTCGATTGCCAAGAAATACACCAACCGTGGCCTGCAATTCCTGGATTTGATTCAAGAAGGCAATATCGGTTTGATGAAGGCCGTGGACAAGTTTGAATACCGCCGCGGCTACAAGTTCTCGACCTACGCCACCTGGTGGATTCGCCAGGCCATCACGCGCTCCATCGCGGACCAGGCCCGCACCATCCGCATTCCGGTGCACATGATTGAAACCATCAACAAGATGAACCGAATCAGCCGTCAACACCTGCAGGAATTTGGCTTCGAGCCCGATGCCAGCGTGCTGGCCGAGCGCATGGAAATTCCAGAAGACAAAATCCGCAAGATCATGAAGATTGCCAAGGAGCCCATCTCGATGGAAACTCCGATCGGTGACGATGACGACAGCCACCTAGGCGATTTCATCGAAGACGGTGCCAACACCGCGCCGATGGAAGCGGCGATGCAGGCCGGTCTGCGCGATGTGGTCAAAGACATTCTGGACAGCCTGACGCCACGCGAAGCCAAAGTGCTGCGCATGCGTTTCGGTATTGAAATGACCAGCGACCACACACTGGAAGAAGTGGGTAAGCAGTTTGATGTGACTCGTGAACGTATCCGCCAGATTGAAGCCAAGGCACTGCGAAAACTCAAGCATCCGAGCCGTTCGGACAAGCTACGCAGCTTTACTGACAATCTTTAATTTCCCCAAAAAATCGCCCTACTCAGGGCGATTTTTTTGATCTTCGGAAACAAAAAAGCCACGCAACTTATTGAGTTGCGTGGCTTTAATTTGGTGGGCGATGCAAGTTTCGAACTTGCGACCCCTGCAGTGTGAATGCAGTGCTCTACCCCTGAGCTAATCGCCCTGAATTCGTATCAGGCAGCCTTAGATTATGCCATATCCTCAGGCCGATATTCGCCACACCGTCTTGTTCTTGCTGGCACTGTCGATCTGTTTAAGAACATCGTCATGGGCAGCGATCTCTTGTTCGTTGGCGGCGAGCACGGGCAAGTTAATGGAACGCAGATCAATCTGCTGCACCATGATCGGACCCTCGTTTTCATTGGACGCCACATCCATCAGCAAAGCATCTTGTCCGCGCGTCAGGTTGATATAGACATCGGCCAACAATTCTGCATCCAGCAAGGCGCCGTGCAAGGTTCGACCCGAATTGTCAACGCCTAAACGTGAACACAGCGCATCGAGTGAATTGCGTTTGCCCGGGAACATTTCCTTGGCCATCGCCAGCGTATCGGTCACGCTGACCACATGGTCCTTGAAACGGGGCCGACCGATCAGCTCCAGTTCCTTGTTCAAAAATCCCACGTCAAAAGCGGCGTTGTGGATGATGATTTCGGCATCCAGCAGGTACTCAAGCAACTCCTCGGCCACCGCTTCAAACTTGGGCTTGTCCTTCAAGAACTCGCTGGTCAGGCCGTGCACCTTGAGCGCCTCTTCATGGCTTTCACGGCCAGGGTTGAGGTAGATATGCATGTTGTTGCCGGTCAACTTGCGGTTGAGCAGCTCAACGCAGCCAATTTCAATCACGCGGTCGCCGTTGTCAGCGGACAACCCTGTGGTTTCAGTATCCAGAAAAATTTGACGCATGCTTAGTGGGTTGTCAGTGTGCTTCTTTGGCGTGGTTGATGGAGTATTTTGGAATCTCCACCACCACATCTTTTTGCGCCAGGATGGCCTGGCAACTCAAACGAGAATTGGGCTCCAGGCCCCAGGCGCGATCCAGCAAGTCTTCTTCATTGTCATCGAGTTCATTGAGCGAGGCAAAGCCCTCGCGCACGATGACGTGACAGGTGGTGCAGGCGCAGACCATGTCGCACGCATGCTCTATGCTGATGTGGTTGTCCAGCAAGGCTTCGCAAATCGAGGTGCCAGCGGGAGCCGATATTTCTGCGCCTTGCGGACAGTATTCGGGATGGGGCAATATTTTGATAATGGGCATGTGGTTACCGGTGAGTCTGGTTTCAGACCGTCTCTATGTTTTTGCCTGCCAGCGCTTTTTGAATGCCACGGTTCATCCGCATCGCTGCGAACGCCTCGGTGCCTTTGGCCAAGGCCTGCGTCGCCGCTTCAATCAGGGCGGCGTCTTGCAGCGGTCGTGCAACGCGCACCGCTGTCATCAAGACTTCAACTTCGTGGCGCTCAGCGTCTGACAATAAATCGGCGTCAGCGGCCAGTGCGCTTTGTGTAGCCAGCAACATGCGATCGCCATCGACACGGGCCTCGACCAAGGCGCGGGCTTGCATGTCAGCCTCGGCGGTGGTGAAGCTGTCTTGCAGCATTCTGGCAATCTGGTCGTCGGCCAGGCCATACGAGGGTTTGACGTCAATATGGGCTTCGACGCCACTGATCAGCTCCTTGGCACTCACGCTCAAGAGCCCATCTGCGTCCACGGTGAAAGTGACACGAATGCGAGCAGCGCCAGCGGCCATCGGCGGAATGCCGCGCAGCTCAAACCGGGCCAGACTGCGGCAGTCTGCCACCAAGTCACGCTCGCCCTGCACCACATGCAGCGCCAGTGCGGTCTGACCATCCTTGTACGTGGTGAAGTCCTGAGCCTTGGCGGTCGGAATGGTCTCGTTGCGCGGCACGATGCGCTCCACCAGACCCCCCATGGTTTCAACACCGAGCGACAGGGGAATAACATCCAGCAACAGCAAATCACCGGCCATGTTATTGCCCGCCAATTGGTTGGCCTGAATGGCGGCGCCCAGCGCAACAACTTCGTCAGGATTGAGGTTATTCAGCGGCGCACGACCAAAGAAACTGGCGACCGCCTGTTGGATTTGCGGCATGCGGGTGGAGCCACCGACCATGACCACGCCTTTAACCTCATCCACTGTCAACCGGGCATCGCGCAAGGCTTTGCGCACCGCGCTAAGCGCGCGGGTGGTCAAGTCAGTTGTGATCGCTTCAAATTGCTCAACATTTACATGAAATAGGGCTGTAGCCCCCGTCAATGAAGCGTGAAATGCTACTGAATCAGTAGCAGACAAGGCCTCCTTGCAAACCCTTGCCGCGACCTTGACGGCGGCCTTATCGGAGGCGCTAGTAGCCTGTACGCCCACTTTGGCCAACACCCAATCGGCCAGCACATGGTCGTAATCGTCACCCCCAAGCGCCGAATCGCCGCCGGTGGCAACGACTTCAAAAACGCCTTGCGTCAATCGCAAAATGGAAATATCAAAAGTGCCGCCACCCAGATCAAAAATGGCGTAAACGCCTTCGCTGGCGTTGTCCAACCCATAGGCGATGGCCGCCGCGGTGGGCTCATTGATCAAACGCAATACATTCAGACCAGCCAATTGAGCCGCGTCTTTGGTCGCCTGACGCTGGGCATCGTCAAAATAGGCAGGCACCGTGATCACCGCGCCGAACAGATCGTCGTTAAACGTATCTTCCGCGCGGTAACGCAAGGTGGCCAAAATATCGGCGCTGACCTCGACCGGCGATTTTTCACCCTGCACGGTTTGCAGGCCGAGCATGCCCGGATGGTCCACAAAACGGTAAGGCAAGCGCTCATGCCCCGTCACGTCCTGTACGCTGCGTCCCATGAAGCGTTTGACGGAGGCAATGGTGTTTTCCGGGTCCAGTGCCAATGCGGACTGGGCATCAAAACCGATTTGACGACCACCCCCTGCAAGGTAATGAACCACCGAGGGCAAGATGACGCGATCGTGTTCATCGGGCAGGCATTCGGCCACACCGTGGCGTACAGAGGCAACCAGTGAATGCGTGGTGCCCAGATCAATGCCAACCGCGACACGCCGTTGGTGGGGATTGGGGGATTGACCGGGTTCTGAGATTTGTAAAAGCGCCATGTTGATTATTTAAGCGTCCAATTGGTCAAGACGAGCTTCCACATCGCTGGCAAAGCGCTCGATGAACATCAGCGCCCTGACCTGCTGCACAGCCTGTTGGTAGTCATGTTGCTCATCCAGCAGTCGCTCGCATTTTTGTAGCACGTCACGCTTGCTGCTCTTGACCTGCAGGCTTATTTCTTCTAAATCTTTGGCGCTAACCGATTCGTCCAGCGCCTCGCGCAATTCCATTTGCTGCATCAAAAATGCGCCGGGCATGGCGGTGTTGTTCTCGGCATTGACCGGGGAGCCGTTCAACTCGCACAGATAAGCGGCCCGCTTGAGCGGGTCTTTCAGCCGCTGGTAGGCCTCGTTGATACGCACTGACCACTGCATCGCCACACGTTGCGCCGCAGCGCCCTGGGCGGCAAACTTGTCAGGGTGGGCTTCACGCTGCAACTCTTTCCAGCGTGCATCAATAGCGGCGCGATCCTGTGCAAACTGGGGCACCAGGTTGAAAAGCTCGAAATCATTGGACTGAAGATTCATACGCGAAAAGATTCACCGCAGCCGCAGCGATCACGCTCGCGGGGATTATTGAATTTGAAGCCTTCGTTGAGGCCTTCCCGAACAAAATCGAGCTCCGTGCCATCCAGATAGGCCAAGCTTTTGGGCTCAACCAGTACCTTGACGCCATGATCTTCAAACACCAGGTCTTCCGGCTCGATCTCGTCCACGTACTCCAATTTGTAAGCCAGGCCCGAGCAACCTGTGGTTTTGACACCCAGACGCACGCCAACCCCTTTACCGCGTTTGGTGAGGTAGCGGGTGACGTGCCGGGCGGCAGCTTGTGTCAGCGTAACGGCCATATCAGTGTGTCTGTGATGCGTTGTGTTTTTGCCGGTAATCGTTCACGGCGGCCTTGATGGCGTCTTCGGCCAGGATGGAGCAGTGGATTTTGACCGGCGGCAAGGCCAATTCTTCGGCAATTTCGCTGTTTTTTAGCGCCGAGGCCTGGTCCAGCGTCTTGCCCTTGACCCATTCCGTCACCAGGGACGATGAAGCAATGGCCGAACCACAGCCATAGGTCTTGAAGCGGGCATCTTCAATCACGCCAGTTTCCGGGTTGACCTTGATCTGCAACTTCATCACGTCGCCGCAAGCGGGGGCTCCGACCATACCGGTGCCCACCGATTCATCGCCCTTGTCAAAGGTACCGACGTTGCGGGGATTTTCATAGTGATCAACGACTTTTTCAGAATATGCCATTTTGTTTACCTCTTTTGTTTATTCCATTTCTAATTCGATGTGAGATTAGGTGCACCGGCGCAGACAGCACTTTAGTGCGGCAAGACGGGGCAACGACATATCGCATTGAAGTAGGAATGGAATCAGTGGGCAGCCCACTGAATGGTGCTGATGTCAATGCCTTCTTGGTACATGTCCCACAAGGGACTCAAGTCCCGCAGTTTGGCAACGTTGACTTTGATGGTTTCCACCGCATAGTCAATTTCAGCCTCTGTCGTATAACGACCAATGGTCATGCGCAGGCTGCTGTGTGCCAGCTCGTCGCTGCGCCCCAAGGCGCGCAACACATAGCTGGGCTCCAGGCTGGCCGAGGTACAGGCCGAGCCGCTGGACACGGCCAGTCCCTTGATCCCCATGATCAGCGACTCGCCTTCCACGTAGTTGAAACTGATGTTCAGGTTGTGCGGCACGCGCTTTTCCAGGTGCCCGTTGATGAACACCTGTTCGATGTCTTTCAGACCCGCCAGCATGCGGTCATGCAGCGCCTGGATGCGCACGTTCTCGCCTGCCATCTCTTCTTTGGCAATGCGGTAGGCCTCGCCCATGCCCACAATCTGGTGCGTAGGCAAAGTGCCTGAGCGCATGCCGCGCTCATGGCCACCGCCATGCATTTGTGCCTCGATGCGGATGCGTGGCTTGCGGCGCACAAACAACGCACCAATGCCCTTAGGACCGTAGGTTTTATGAGAGGTCAAACTCATCAAATCCACCGGCAACTTCGTTAAATCAATGTCCACCCGGCCCGTGGCTTGCGCGGCATCCACATGGAAAATAACACCCTTCTCACGACAGATCGTCCCGATGGCGGCGATGTCCTGAATGACCCCAATTTCGTTGTTGACAAACATGACGCTGGCCAGGATGGTGTCGGGGCGAATGGCTGCCTTGAAAACATCCAGATCCAGCATGCCATCGGACTGCACGTCCAAGTAAGTCACCTCAAAGCCCTGGCGCTCCAGCTCGCGGCAGGTGTCCAGCACCGCTTTGTGCTCGGTCTTGACGGTGATGATGTGCTTGCCCTTGGTCTGATAAAAGTGGGCAGCACCCTTTAAAGCCAGGTTGTTGGACTCGGTCGCGCCCGAGGTCCAAACGATCTCACGCACATCGGCGCCAATCAGCGCGGCAACCTGCTCACGGGCTTTTTCGACGGCGGCCTCTGCCTCCCAACCCCAGGCATGGCTGCGCGAAGCAGGATTGCCAAAATGCTGGCGTAACCAGGGAATCATGGCCTCCACCACCCGCTCATCGCAAGGGTTGGTGGCGCTGTAGTCCATGTAAATCGGGAAATGGGGAGTGGTATCCATCAATGGCTCGCTGATCGTGTTGTTTATAGTTTGGAAAACGAATTACCCAACGCAAACACTGAATTCGGCACATTCATGCGCATTGGTTTGCTCGGTGGCATGCTTGAAATAGCCCGTTTGATGGTGGGCTTGCTCTCCACCTGAAGCCCCTTGGCCAATTGCTCATCCACCAGCTTTTGCAAGGTGATGGAATCCAGGAATTCAACCATCTTGGTGTTCAGTGAAGCCCACAGTTCGTGCGTCATGCAGCGGGCACCTTCACCGAGACAGTTTTCCTTGCCTTCGCACTGGGTGGCATCCATGGGCTCATCTACCGAAGTAATAATTTCTGCCACGGTGATGTCGGCCGGGCTGCGTGCCAAGGTGTATCCGCCACCCGGACCGCGGGTAGATTCGACCAGTTCGTTGCGACGCAACTTGCCGAACAGCTGCTCCAGATAAGAGAGTGAAATTTGCTGGCGCTGGCTGATGGCAGCCAGAGTGACTGGGCCATTGCTCTGGCGCAGACCTAAATCAATCATCGCGGTGACCGCAAAGCGGCCTTTGGTGGTGAGTCGCATGGCATGTTCCTTCAGTCGTATTAAGTTGACTAACGCAGTCGAGTATAGCAAGAAACCAAGCAATTCGCTCGGGTACTAATCAACGCAGTCACTTTGACGAACCCGCCCCACTCGAAGGAATAAGAACCAGATTATCGCTACCCGCCGCGCCAAAGGCCTGCTCCTTCAAAATACCAAGCTGATCGCGCACCCGGGCCGCTTTTTCAAACTCCAGATTGCGCGCATGCTCCAGCATCAGCTTCTCCAGCCGCTTGATTTCGCGGGCGATATCTTTCTCACTCATGTCTTCGACTTTTGCCCGTTGCATGGCGTCGCGTTCCAACCGGTCCGCTTCCTTCCCGGCTTTTTCGCTGTAAACACCGTCGATCAAGTCTTTCACCTGCTTGACGATGGAACGTGGCGTGATGCCCTGGGCCAGGTTATGCGCTACTTGTTTCTCGCGACGGCGCTCGGTCTCACCTATGGCTTTACGCATCGACTCGGTCACCTTGTCTGCGTACAAAATGGCCCGGCCTTCCAGATTACGGGCAGCGCGGCCAATGGTTTGAATCAGCGAGCGCTCGGAACGCAAAAAGCCTTCCTTGTCGGCATCCAGAATCGCCACCAGCGACACCTCGGGAATGTCCAAGCCCTCACGCAGCAAATTGATGCCCACCAGCACATCAAACGCGCCCAGCCGCAAGTCGCGTAAGATTTCCACACGCTCCACGGTGTCAATATCGCTGTGCAGGTAGCGCACCTTGACGCCGTTGTCGCTCAAGTAGTCCGTCAGCTGTTCGGCCATGCGCTTGGTCAGCGTGGTGATCAGCACCCGCTCATTTTTTTCAACCCGGATGCGGATTTCCTGCAGCACATCATCGACCTGGTTGATGGCCGGGCGCACTTCCACCTCCGGGTCGACCAGGCCGGTCGGACGCACCAGTTGCTCCACCACCTGCCCGGCATGGTCTTTTTCCCACTGGCCCGGCGTGGCGGACACAAAAACGGCCTGACGCATCTTGGTCTCGAATTCCTCGAACTTGAGAGGCCGGTTGTCCAGTGCACTGGGCAGGCGAAAGCCGTATTCCACCAGCGTGGTCTTGCGCGAGCGGTCGCCGTTGTACATGGCGCCAAACTGGCCGATCAGTACATGGGATTCGTCCAGAAACATCACCGCGTCTTTGGGCAAATAGTCGGTCAGCGTGGCGGGCGGCTCGCCCGGGGCGGAACCACTGAGATGGCGGCTGTAGTTCTCAATGCCCTTGCAGTGGCCGACTTCATTGAGCATTTCCAGATCAAACCGGGTGCGCTGCTCCAGCCGCTGCGCTTCCACCAGCTTGCCCTGGCTCACAAACTCTTTCAACCGGTCCGACAACTCGGTTTTGATCGCCTCCACCGCCGACAGCACCTGCTCGCGCGGTGTCACGTAATGGCTGCTGGGGTACACGGTAAAGCGCGGAATCTTCTGGCGGATACGCCCGGTGAGCGGATCAAACAGCTGCAGCGACTCGATCTCGTCATCAAACAGCTCAATGCGAATTGCCATTTCGCTGTGCTCAGCCGGAAACACGTCAATCGTGTCGCCGCGCACGCGGAACTTGCCACGCGAAAAATCCATGTCATTGCGCTGGTACTGCATGCGCACCAGCTGGGTGATCATGTCGCGCTGGCCCATTTTGTCGCCAGCGCGCAGCGTCATCACCATCTTGTGATAAGCCTCGGGCTGGCCGATGCCGTAAATGGCCGACACCGTGGCCACGATCACCACATCGCGCCGCTCCAGCACGCTTTTGGTACACGACAGGCGCATCTGCTCAATGTGTTCGTTGATGGCCGAATCTTTTTCAATGAACAGGTCGCGCTGCGGCACATAAGCCTCGGGCTGGTAGTAGTCGTAGTAGCTGACGAAATACTCCACCGCATTCTTCGGGAAAAACTCGCGGAACTCGCTGTAGAGCTGCGCAGCCAGTGTCTTGTTGGGCGCAAACACAATGGCCGGACGCCCCAGGCGGGCAATCACATTGGCCATGGTGAAAGTTTTTCCCGACCCCGTCACACCCAGCAAGGTCTGGAAGACTTCACCGTCATTCACACCGTCAACCAGTTGCGCAATGGCCTCGGGCTGGTCTCCCGCTGGCGGGTAAGGCTGGTACAGCTCGAACGGCGAATCTGGAAAATGCACAAATTTGCCACTGCGGACCTGCTCGGCATCGTCAGTTAAAGCAAGTGCAATCGGGGTGGGTGCGGACATGGCGGGGCGATTCAAAAAACAGGGCAACTGGGGATGTTATCGAATTACACAGACCACGCACTGGCAGCTGCCTTTAAAATCGGATCACCTTGGCGGCAACCCGCCTTTTTTCTCCGACTTCTCATCACAGGACTTTTACATGTCTCTCTTTTCCGCTGTCGAAATGGCCCCCCGCGACCCGATTCTGGGTTTGAACGAGCAATTCAACGCCGACACCAACCCTGCCAAAGTGAACCTGGGCGTGGGCGTGTATTTCGACGACAACGGCAAGTTGCCCCTGCTTGAATGTGTCAAAGCCGCAGAAAAAACCATGATGGACAAGCCCACCGCCCGTGGCTACCTGCCCATTGACGGCATTGCCGCCTATGACGCAGCGGTCAAATCGCTGGTGTTCGGCGCTGACAGCGACGTCGTCAAGAGTGGCCGCGTCGCCACCGTGCAAGGCATTGGCGGCACCGGCGGCCTCAAAATCGGCGCTGACTTTTTGAAGAAGCTCAACCCCGATGCCAAGGTGTTGATCTCTGATCCGAGCTGGGAAAACCACCGCGCGCTGTTCACCAACGCCGGTTTCAAGGTCGAAACCTACCGCTACTACGACGCCGCCAAACTCGGTGTTGACTTTGACGGCATGCTGGCCGACCTGAACGCCGCCGCCCCCGGCACCATCATCCTGTTGCACGCCTGCTGCCACAACCCAACCGGCTACGACATCACCGCCGCCCAGTGGGAGCAAGTGATTGCCGCCGTCAAGGCCAAGAACCTGGTGCCTTTCCTGGACATGGCTTATCAAGGCTTTGGCTACGGCATCGCCGAAGACGGCGCGGTCATCGGCAAGTTTGTTGCAGCGGGCCTGGACTTTTTCGTCTCCACCTCGTTCTCCAAGAGCTTCAGCCTGTACGGCGAGCGCGTGGGCGCCCTGTCGGTGGTCTGCAAGGACCAGGAAGAAACCGGTCGCGTGTTGAGCCAGCTCAAGATCGTGATCCGCACCAACTACAGCAACCCACCGATTCACGGCGGCGCGATTGTGGCGGCGGTGCTGGGCAACCCCGAACTGCGCGCCCTGTGGGAAAAAGAACTCGGCGAGATGCGCGTGCGCATCAAGGCCATGCGTCAAAAACTGGTGGACGGCCTCAAGGCGGCTGGCGTCAAGCAGGACATGAGCTTCATCACCACCCAAATCGGCATGTTCAGCTACTCCGGCCTCACCAAAGACCAGATGGTGCGTCTGCGCAGCGAGTTTGGTGTGTATGGCACCGACACCGGCCGCATGTGCGTGGCTGCCCTGAACAGCAAGAACATCGACTACGTTTGCGCTGCGATTGCCAAAGTGATCTAACTCAAGCGAACACTTGTTAGTCAAATAGCTGCCTAGACCCCGTAAAACGGGCGTAGGCAGCTATTTTTTTGATAGCTACACAATGGGCATCGGGATGAAGTCACTCAACATCATTGGTTGCGGGCGGGTGGGACGTAGCCTGGCCAGGCTATGGCATGACAGCGGCACTTACTACGTACAGGATGTGCTGACGGCCTCTGCCCAATCGGCACAAGAGGCTATCGACTTCATCGGCGCGGGCCGCGCGGTCAGCCAACTGGCAGACCTGCGAGCGGCGGATGTCTGGATGCTGGCGGTGCCCGATCGCCTGATTGCACAGGTCGCCGCCGACCTGGCGCAAACCACCCCAGAACATCGCCCGGGCCTCGCCTTTCATTGCAGTGGCGCCCTGGCGTCCAGCGAACTCCTGCCGCTGGCAAACCAGGGTTGGAAAGTGGCCAGTGCGCACTGCCTGCTTAGCTTTGCCGACCCGCAACGCGTACTTGCGCAGTTTGCAGGAACCCCTTGCGCGCTGGAAGGCGACCCGGCGGCCACGTCCAAACTGGCCCCCTCTTTCAACGGCATTGGCGCCCAGTGCTTCCCCCTGAAGTCCGAGGACAAGTTGCTCTACCACGCAGGCGCGGTGTTTGCGACCAATTTCTTGCCGGTGCTGCAAGCGGTGGCCAACCAGTTATGGAGCCAAAGCGGCGTCCCGGCGGACATTGCCGCCCAGCTCAACACCACCCTGCTGAAAAACGCGGTGGACAACATTTTGACGCTGGGCCCTGCGGGCGCCCTGACCGGCCCGGCAGCGCGTGGCGATGTGGCACTGGTCACTCGCCAAGGCGAAGCCGTGAGCGCTTGGGATGCCACCACGGGCAAGGCCTATGTGGCCCTGAGTCAACTGGCGGCCCAACTGGCCGGACGCTGAACCCGAGTCCAGTCGCTACATTTTTAATAGCTGCTCACGCATGTTGCACGGGGGCTAGAGGCTTATTTTTCTTAAATTTTATGCAGCAATGGCTCGAAAACCAGCGGCTCAGTTGCGCTGATTTTTTTCGCAGGGTGAGCATCGTGTTTGCGTCGCCCTCCTGACTCCAGTGCGATGTTCGCTGCGAATGCATAACCCAAGCCATGAACCGTCTCCAGCGGCAAAGGGATGCCAGTCTTGAGTTTGGTCTTGTTGCGCAAGCGCCGCACAAGAATCTCCATGCGACGCGGGTCATAGGTGACGGACTCGTGCCCAAGCGTCTGGATCAACTGCTCTTTCGGCACGGTCTGTCCGGGCCGGGTTGCCAGTGCATTGAGCAACGCCGTCTCCGACTGCGTCAGCTTGACCGTGTCGCCAGCCGGGGAGGTCAACAGCCAGTTGACGGCATTGAGCCGCCAGCCTGAAAGCGATGGCTCCTGGCCCCGGTGCAGGCGCTGAGCCACGTTGTGCACGACTGCACGCAGTTCCTCCAGTTCGATGGGCTTGACCAGATAGGCATCGGCACCGGCGTTGAGGCCGCGCAAGCGGTCTGGCAATTCACCCCGGGCCGTCGCCATGACAATGCCCTTGTCTTTTGCCGCGCCAGACTGACTCAGCCAGGCAACGCCATCCTGACCAGGCAAGCCGACATCCAGCACGATGATGTCTACCGCGTGCGTTTTCAGCCAGGCATTCGCAGCCGACGTGCAGCCCACGCCGTTGGCGAGGAAGCCCTCCAGGTTCAGATACGAAACCATTGCTTCACACAGGTCGGGTTCATCCTCAATGACCAGGACTCGCACGGCATCTTTATTGGGTTTGTTCATGACTCATTTTCCTTCCTCGATGGCAACCACAAGCAGATACCAAAGCTCTCGCCCGTTGCATTGCTCAGTTCGATGTCACCGTGGTGCATCTCGACAATCTTCTTGACGAAAGCCAGCCCCAAGCCCAGACCCTGGGCTGGTCCTTCGGGGTCGATGCGGAAATAGGCGTTGAACACATCTTCCCGATGCTCAAAGGCAATGCCCGCGCCCTGGTTGATGACGGCGATACCCACCCGGTGGTCTTGGGTCATGGCTTCAATGGAAATTTCAGTACCGGCAGGCGCATATTTCGCCGCGTTGTCTGCCAGATTGAGCAGCGCAATGCGCAGCAAAGACTGATCCGCCAGAATGACAGGCAGCCCTGGCGCGAGCTGCAAGCTAAACGAATGGTGCGTGTGGCAAACCCGGCAATCCTCAAGGATGCCCGCCAGCCAGGTTGGCAAATCGATGGGGGCCAGAGCAAGCTGGCGTGTTTTCTGGCGCAGGCGATCACTCTCCAGCCACTCTTCAAACAAAACGCCCAGGCGCTGGGTGGCACCGGTGATGACAGAGAGCCGCCGCTCGGCATGGTCAATGCCATGCTGCTTTTCTTTTTCGATCAGCACCAGCTGGCTCTTGATAACCGCCAGCGGATTGCGGAACTCGTGGGAAATCAGCGCGCCGAAGCGGATATACCGTTCCAGCACCTCCTGCTCGTGTTGCAGGGATTGCTGCAACTCGGCGGTGCGCTGCGCCACGGTGTGTTCGAGCCTGGTTTCCGAGCGCTGCAGCCCATCCACCATCGACTGCCGCGCGACCAGCGTTTCGGTCTGGGCCACTTCCCGCGCATCGCGTTCCAGCCGGATGCGTTCAGCCAGCGCAAACGACAACAGCAGCATCTCGACGAGCGAACTTATCTGCACCGCGTAAACGGTCAGCGTCGTCGTCGGTAGCAGGCCGAAATTGCGCATGCCCACGACGACGGCCCCCAGCGACAGCGCTCCCCATGCCAGCAGGAACACGCGCGCACTGCGGTTGCCCGCACGCAACGCAAGGATGCCAGCGGTGATGACCAATATGCCCGCAATGATCGTACACAGCGAAAGTCCGACTCCCGCCGCACCAGCGGAGATAGCCAGCCAAGGCGCGAAACCCGCCAGCAGCGCAAAACCCGCCGTCAGGTGCATCACGCGATGAAGTCGCGGCAGCACGGTGCGGGTTTGTAGAAAATGTTGAGCAAAGTACAGCGCCGAGGCGGTGGTCAAGGCGGTGGTCAGGGGGACGAAATGCGCGTTCCAGACGAGATCTGTAGGCCACAGGAACTGTTGGGCGATGCCGTTGCCGGTCAGCATGGTCAGTCCCATGCAGGCTGCGAACAGGCTGTAGAGCAAGAAGCCGCGTTCCCGCAGGGAGAAATAAATAAACAGGTTGTAGAGCAGCAGCGCCAGCAACGCACCGAAATACAAAGCCTGAAGCAGATAGGTCTGCTGCGTGTCGGCGGCGAAGGCGGCAGGCTCCCACAATGTCAGCGACACAGTCACCGCACTGTCGGAGCGCACCTGCAAATAGAAGTAGCGCGGCTCGTCAGTCAGCGTCACCGGAAACACGTAATAGCGATGCGGCCACGGGCGGCTGCTTAAGGGGTAGTTCTGGCCCGTCACCACCGGTGCCTGCCCCGGCGCGTAAAACGCCACATGCCCAAGCTCAAAGAACGCCACCTCCAGCAGCCGGTGTTCTTGCGTGCCCGATCCTTTGGCAAGGGCAAAGCGCAGCCAGAAGGTCGATTTTGAATAGCCCAGATTGATGCTCTGTGCCCCGCCCACCGGTTTGAAGCGGCTGGCCGCCGCTGCGGCGACCTCGGCCAGGGTCAGCTGCCCCCCGGCATCCTCAAGAACCGTGACGAAAGGTGTCAGCTCCAGCCGGGGCGATGCCACGGGGAAAGCCGGGTTGACCTCTGCCACCGCCAGCGGCAGGGCCAGCGCCAACAGCAGGCCGACGATGAACCTGCGACCGCAGGGAACAAAGAATGAATTGAAAAGATTGAAAAAGCGCATGTGTTAGTTTTTTGAGAAACAGCGTTATCGCATAGAACTGCCTCAGCAAACTGTCAGGAAATCCTGATTTTTGTGTAGGGATAAGTTTCATCAAAAAATATAT
>Ga0209123_1000206_pt1 | contig 90286 bp, 81 predicted proteins | sample BarGraIncu00431A_FD_184500 | JGI IMG/M metagenome (GOLD analysis project Ga0209123, IMG submission 184500) | Arctic peat soil microbial communities from Barrow, Alaska, USA - Barrow Graham LP Incubations 004-31A (SPAdes) (version 2) | ecosystem: Environmental > Terrestrial > Soil > Wetlands >... | reverse complement strand
CAATACATTCACTACTATAATCACGACCGCATCAAGATGAAACTAAAAGGGCTGAGTCCTGTGCAATACAGAACCCAACCCTTGGCAGCCTAGCCGATCAACCGTCCAACTTAATGGGGTCAGTTCATTTCACGGGCTTTTTTGTAGCAATAAAGCGAGAACTGTTTGTCAAAAAATACATTTGAAGCTGTACTATTGAACTCAGCCGAGTTCAATGAAATCAACGACTTACGGAGTCAATTTTCGAGAGCTAATAGTACTGTTAGTATCATGTAAGTATATGAATATAAACAAGAATACGTATTTCAAGTTATAGGTTTATAGCCTATCGGGGGTTCGAATCCCCCTCTCTCCGCCAGTAACATGCTGTAAGTAGCCCAAAGAAGTCCAATAAACCCGCCTTCCACCTATAGGAACTGCGGGTTTTTTGTTTGCGGAGTGTTTTTATCATCCATTGACATCCGGTACTTTTGACGGTATATCAAGTTACGTTAAAACTGATACCGTCAAAAAGGCTACCGCAATGTCAAAACTAGAAACGCCACTGAATGAAATTCAACCGCGTACAGCCAAGGAAAAGGCTTACAAGCTAGCAATATATGCCGCTTAGGTACACCACGTGTACTTAAAACACTGTTTTCTGGTTTCGTATAGTCCACCACGTGTACACCTCTATAGAATTACCATCTCTATATTGGATTTTTAAAGGCTGTATTAGGCAAGGAAAGTGCGCGCGGCCATTTAGTACCTGGCCGCAAAGAAAAGGAAAAGGCCGCCTATGTGATGCATGGGCGGATTAAAATGTAGTCCAATTGATTGGACGCAGATTACTACAACTAACTACCGGGATAAATTCAATCCCATTAGCCGGCCAAGAAGGGCAACGGCCGATAGTTTTGCAACAAGTTCGCGTGCTCGAGTCGCTTGCCACTGTTTTGCCAAAATTTGTGCTTGTTGAATTTGCTCTGAGGACATTTGTGATTCAACCCCGCCCATCTTTTCAAAGGCCTCCCTGTGCCCATAAATAGCGGAGAGGTTTAACCATTTATGCGCCTGCAAGAGGTCTTTTTGTATGCCCTCAGCGGTATAGTAGGACGAACCGAGGTTGTATTGTGCTGATACATTTCCTTGCTCTGCAGCCTTTCTGTACCAAGCCACTGCTTGCTGGCAATCTCTGGCTACGCCTTCTCCTTTTTGGTACATAGAACCAAGTCGAAATTGAGCCTCTGGCTGTCCATGTTTGGCAATTGGTTCAAATTCAGTAAAAGCTAGTTTGTAATTCCCAGATCGATAAGCTTGCAGGCCTTCCTTCAAACCTGCATGTGCACTTACCGTCATACCAAGTGTACAAACGAGAATCACGATTGATTTGAAAGCGGTGCGCATATTCATTCCTCTGGAGATGAAGTTGCTAGACTCGAATGTTATGTGATAAAGCAATTTAATCTTTTGGCATATATCAAATATAGAACGCCTTTTGCCATGGGCGCTATTAACGATCAACAACATATCTTTGGCATGATGGTGCTTTGTTGAGAACAGCGAAAATAACAGGCGAATAACAAATGGGGGCGGAGTAAGTGTAGGGCTAATGATCAGGCGAGCGTTTTGGAACCTATGGCCTGATAAACCTAATTATTAAGGGGGCAACGTACTACTTAACTTAGAGCTAGCCCCATTGGGTTGGACAGAATTTTGTAATTTTTAAGTGGATTCTTGCGGCTGAAGGGTTATCCACGGTGCCGCCACCAGCCCCTCTACGGCTGGAAGCGAGCGGCGCGGTGGGTAACATTCTCTAATTTGTGTTAGGCTGAAAATGAAATATCCCCCATAAATTATAAAGTATGACAACTTCACTATGCACAATTATGAATACGCCATCGACGTCGCCAATGAGGAAATCGATGACCAAGGTCGCGTTAATAATGCCGTTTATTTGAAATGGGTTCAGGATGCCGTCGTCCACCAGTGGAAGCGTTTGGCGCCGAAGGAAGCGATTGCTTCACATCTGTGGGTTGCTCTGAAGCATGAAATTCGCTATCTGCACCCAGCCTTCTTGAATGACCATGTTGAAATTCAAGTCTTGCTAGAAAAGCTGCATGGTGCACGCGCCTTTTTTAAAACGCTGATTGAGCGCAATGGCGAGGTTTTGGCTGTGGCTGAGAGCTGCTGGTGCTGTCTTGACACCGCTACTCAACGCCCCGTGCGACTGGCGCATGATGTAGTGGCAAAATTTCTGCCAACCAAAAATTATACATAGATAACATGGTTTGAATCGCCACGACTCTTGTAGACACATTCTGAATGTCTGTTGTAGGTCAATTGAGGTCGATCAGAATAGCGGATAGAATAAAAAAAGCCCGTCAAACAATCTGTGGCGGGCTTTTGCTTTACTGGGTATATCTTCTACCCACTTGTGCTTCCACCCACTTGTGCAGCTCATCATCAGTCTTACAAGTACAACCTACTGACATCGGGCCCAACATGGATAGTGCGTCTTCAACTGTCACGTCAACTGCATGGTTACCTTGCTGCCTTGGATAGATTGACCCACATAGTGATAATGCAAGGGCATTTGCTCTCAATTTATGTCTCGTGAACATATTACAACTCCTATAAAAAAAGAACTGACTTTTGGCCAGTGCATGGAATTATAGACCTAAAAATAATTTAATCTCGCAAAAAGTAAATGCTTGTGTCGGCATTGAAATGCCTGCGTCTGGTACCCCCCTTTTTTCTGACAGTCTTCTTTGGGCCACCCTGACTCGATCTCAGGTTTAATCCCGGCAAGACGGAAAAAAGATGTCTCTGCGTACCGCCCAAGGGAGAATCGGCCATTCATGACCGCGTCGATCATTCTGGCTAACGGCCAAGCAAGCGCGACTAACGCGACAGTGAAGAAGGCGAGCAATAACCATGCTTGGGTTGTCATGAGAAATCCTCCGGACGCAGCAGAACCGCGATCAGGTAAATGAAGAGTGCAGTAGCCACGATAGCGGCCAAAATTGTCAGTCCGCTCATCGCGCCCCTCATATCTTGCAGACAGCGGCACCCGTATGAAAGACCCAGCACAAGCAGCCACAAAGCTGCGGCCTAGCCGAGATAGATAAAGTCCATGGAACCCTCCTAAAGCATGTATTTAAGTTACATACTAGTCAGAGTCATATCAGGAAAATAAAGAGATATTCATATTACACATCAAGAAATCATCAAGAGACACCTCCAGCGAGTGGAAGCGGACATATATGTATTGAATTGTTATCCTTGTCCGGCACAACCGCGACAAAGAACGATTATTACCCGGGCTGGACACCTAATCCTGACTCACAATTACTCGCCCTGTGCCAGAAGGTCTATGAAGAAGAATTTGGAGCCAAGGCAAAGACCCAGGTGATTCACGCTGGTTTGGAGTGCGGCATTATCGGGGCCAAGTACCCGGATCTCGACATCATCTCTTTCGGACCAAACATCCATAGCCCGCACGCACCTGGAGAATCGGTAGAGATCGTCTCAGTGGCGAAATCCTGGCAGCTTTTAAAGGCAATTATCAACGCCATAAATTAATGTACTGAGATGCGTCAGATTTTGGCTTGACCTAGCACAAGAAGACGCATCAACTCGCGAGCACTCTGGTTCCCTCTAGTCTCATTAAACTAAATTGCGCAGACGTATCAGGTATTGGCGCACAAACAGGCTATCCTAGATATATTAAAATATGACGCGTTTGATAAAATCTTCATACATCTTAAAAACTTTTACCATGAATCTCAAAACCATAGCCTTACTTGTTGTAACAGCCGCCATCAACACTTTAGCCATAGCCGCTCAAGCGGCCTCTGCTCCCACGGAGCTCCCATCCGGAGTCATCGTGCAAACCTTAAAGCTTGGTGGCGGTGCGAAGCCGACTGCAAGTAATGTCGTCAAAGTCCACTACAAGGGTACGCTTGCCAACGGGATGGAGTTCGACAGTTCCTATTCCCGCGGCGAACCCGCGGAGTTTCCACTTTCTCGAGTTATTCCTTGCTGGACACAAGGCGTTCAAACAATGAGAGTTGGTGGCAAAGCCAAACTTACATGCCCAGCAAACACAGCCTACGGCGCGCGCGCTGCCGGCAAGATTCCCGCGAACAGCACACTTTATTTTGAAGTTGAGCTTATCAGCATATCCAAATAATGCCCGAGCTACACCCTCCCCTGCGAATTCAGATTCTTTCTGACTTACACCTTAACCACAGGGGCTGGGAAGCGCCATTTGTGCCAACCGATCTGGTTGTGCTGGCTGGCGATATTGCAAACGGCACTGCTGGTTTACTTTGGGCGCGGCAGACCTTTAAAGCTGTACCCATTGTGTACGTGGCGGGTAATCAGGAATGTTACGGCTGCAATATCGATGAGCTTCTGCCTGAAATGCGCGCATTAGCTCACGAGCTAGATATTCTCTTTCTTGAGCGGGATGTTACCTACTTTAAGGGCCTCCGAATCCTAGGGGCCACTTTATGGACAGACTTCAACCTGTTCGGACATAGCGCACGCTGGCTCGCAATAAACAATCCTAGGCCGGACGCGCCACTCGACCGCAAGGACATCCGTACGGGAAACGGGGTCGTAACCCCGTACAGAAAAATATATTGGCACGATACCACCGTGACGTGGCTAGAAACTGAACTTAAGCGCGAATTTGATGGCAAGACCATGGTGGTAACGCACCACGTGCCGACCATTTTAGGATTGCCAACTCCCTATCGGAATGACCTGTCATCAGCAGCTTTTGCATCTAACCTAGACCGCCTTTTACCGCTGGTCGACGTATGGGTGTGCGGGCACACCCATACCGCAACCGATTTTCAGGTGGGGCGTTGCCGAGTAGTTATAAATCCGAGAGGTCGTACGCTTAACAGCAATAATGGGTTCGACCCAAAGCTAGTGATAGAGGTGTAGCAATACGCCAACATTCTGTTGCATCCGAGCTGATTAAACTGAATTGCGTAGACCTGTCAGGTGTTAGCGCGTAAAAACTAACTAACTCATACGCCAACTCGCAACCTTGCTAGCCATCATCATCCTGAGCACTATCGGTATAGGTGGCTTTGCATTTGTTCTCCACAAAATTTGTGCGAAACTCTGTGGATAAAAAAATTGAACGAACATAAGCGCATGATTAGCAATGAAATTTCTCATTTGATTAAAATCAAGGCACATGACATGTAATCCGATTTGTTCTCACATCTGGCTCTTGAGTGAACACAAATTGAAGTCATCTATGAACTTAAGACCGTGAATGGCATCAAGACCAGCAGAATCAATAAGCAGCAAATCCATTGCATATGCACCAACCCCAGAGAAATCAATGGATCAGCCATTGATTCCTTCTGCGCCTGCCTGGGAGGGTGAGACTTTGGTTCTTAATATTATTGGCACACGAGCGCATCTAAGGATGCGATTGGCAAAACTAAGGGTCATCAACTCAGAATTAGTGTTGTAGCCACGCTCATTGTGGGCAAAGCAACGGACTATATGGTTCAATTTCTGGCAAAGGAATTTGGCGTAGCCATCAATAATATTGAAGTTGTGTTTGGCCGATTCAATATCAATAAGCAACTGCGCATCAAATCACCAAAAAGTCTTCCCTCGGTAATCAGAAAACATCTATCTCCCAGCATTGAACAAGCGACAACGAGGTCATTATTTTGACGGCAAAAGTTCGAATTTCTTGGGTGGATTCTTTCACTGAGCGTCTTCAATCATTGCGCATAATGAGCGCACAATAGATCCATCGCTCTATTTTATGGCCTCAGCATAATTTGCACGCTGACGACTATTTGTTTAGAAAAATACACTCGACAATAACGCCACAAACACCAAAGCGATTACTGGAATAGCGGACTTTATCTCCTTGGTGTTGAAGATATGCCATGTTGAGATCACTATGCCTGCAATACATATGAACACAAGTGATTCCCAGTCTGCACCGTCTAACGATAGGAAATACCCCAGAATGCCTCCAAGCACAACATTGACCGCCGTTAGTACAAATATTCTTCTGTTCTCTTTTTGCAAAATATTTCCTTATTATTTTCTTTATGAATTGTACGCGTCAACGGTGAGGGAAACGCGTACCGCTTGCATCTCTGAACGAAATTAACCTCAGGATATAGTCGCCTTACTTATCGGGTGTACCGTCAGAAGCTGAATACGTCAATCCGCTACGTTGACCTTGATTGTCGGCGGAATAGTATTTTCATCGCGACATTGAGGTCTGGACTACCTCCATCACAGTAAACAATCCAGATTTATTGGTTGGACTACTACCACCGACATAAAGAAACCGCCTCGGCGAAAGCTTTGGCGGTTCTTATGTTGATGCTTGGCTGCTTTCACAGCCGATGCGCGTTACGAATGTTATTTCGCGTTCAGTTCGTTCTTTGCACCAGAAAAGTCGGAACCTGCTTCCCCGCGTTCAGGTACGAAGTGCAACGAACTGGTTTTTCAGGGGTGTGACATCCAGATTATAAAATACCTCATGGGGTGTTTTGTATCCAAGACATTTTCTGGGTCGGTGGTTTAGTTTGTGTGTGGTTGCCCGCATTTCCTGCGCGCTTACTTTTTTCAAGTTGGTACGCTTGGGATAGTACTGCCGTATCAGGCCATTGATGTTTTCGTTAGCGCCTCGCTCCCAGGAGTGATAGGGATGAGCGAAGTAGACATTGGCTTGTAAGCAGGCAGAGACATCGGCATGTTTGGCGAATTCCAAACCGTTATCAAATTGTGAGAATCGCGGTTATGGGTCTAGCTGCGTACTCGCATTAAAACAGCAGGTCAGAGTGACCAAATTACGTTGGCACCAACAGTTGCCGCCAAACCCAATATAATCTGCTCTATACGATCAGCGTATCCACCAATATAAATGCTATCATTTTATTTGAACCGACAAGAACAAATTCATGAATCCAGTGCAACCGAACAATCCCCTCCATGGAATCTCACTAGAGAAAATCCTGAATGAATTGGTGGCCCATTATGGTTGGGTTGGGTTAGGTCAGCAGGTCGATATTCGCTGCTTCAAAAATGAGCCAAGCATCGCTTCGAGCCTCAAGTTACTTCGACGCACTCTGTGGGCGCGCGAACAGGTCGAGGAACTCTACGTCAATACAATGTATAACAAAGAGATGCGACTGGGATTGGACTACCCCGACATAATGAAACCACCTCGGCGATAGCTTGTTTATATTTCATGCGCCACAACTTGGAACCAGCGGGCGTCACTTCCAGTTACAAACCGCCACTGTCTAACAATTTAAAGTCTTGTCTCTTGGCTTGGTATTTTTGACCTGTACTGGGGATAGAGGCATGACGATTTTAGCCATTTTTGGGGCAAAGTGAAGAAGCTAACAATGCGCGATGGCTTCAATGTCGCGATGAAAATACTATTCCGCTGACTATCAAGCCAAAGGCGACCAGATGATATAGATGCGGCATTTCCCCTAAAAATGTCGACGACAATATGGCTGCAAAAAGGGGCGTTAGATTGCTAAAAAAGCCCGCGATGGTTGGTCCAGCTTCTTGTACCCCGATACCCCAGCAGCGAAAGGCGATGAGTGCCGGACCAACCGCAACGAATAGGAGGGCTGCGACTAATGACCAGCTCCAGTCAATATGCGGGTCGCTGACCACCCATTCTCCGGCAGTAAATATGCTAGACCAGATGACGCCGAACACGATCTGGGCCAGCAGAAAGGCTGCCCAGTTGCTGCGAATATTCTCCGGCTCTTTCGGGCGTACCAACAACCAGCTATAAAAGGCCCACGCGATAGTCGCGGCGATCATATAGAGATCACCAGGGACCAGATGCATCGCTAGCAATTCACGCCATTCGCCGCGGCTGAGTACCAGCAATACCCCGGCAATAGACAAAATGGCACCGATCACTTGCTTGCGCCCCACCTTCGTGCTGAAGAATAGGGCTCCCACGACCATCATCCAGAAAGGCATGCTCGCAGCGACTAAGGTTACGTTGATCGGAGAGGAGCTTTGTAGCGCAAGGTACTGAAGTGAGTTGTACAAACCGACCCCAAGTAGTCCCAGCAATGCAAAGCGTCTCCAGGATGTCCACAAACCACTTCCTGGTCGGAAGATTGAACTGGCTAACGGTAATAGAATGACCATAGCTATGGCCCACCTCAACAGATTTAATGTCATTGGAGGTACCGACTCATGAATCATGCGTCCAACAACTGCATTGCCAGCCCAGAGCGCCGGAGCCAACGTCAGCAACAAGATGGTCTGAAAAGATATTCTGGCGTTCAAAATGTGGAGGTAGTTCTAGTGTCGTAGGTACATGGATGCGATTGGCGTCACATCCAATAACTCTGATATGACGAAGGTCTGGTCCTAGTCGTTAGTCTCCGCCCCATTCTTCGACAAAGGTCGTGCGGAACGTACGTAACCAAGCCAGACGAGACTCGCCCAATTTGCGACCAGCTTCCGTTTGCATGGAAGCTGGTAATGTCGCCAATTTCATTTCTATATGATCAAGACCGTACATCTGGTCGTTCATCTCGCGGTGCATGGCTAGTGGGTCGCTTGGGTGCGCGAGCTCTGAGCCCATTCGTCCAGCCGTGTAATACAAACGGGCGAGTCCTACGGCGCCGAGTGCGTCCAGGCGATCAGCATCCTGCACAATCTTGGCTTCGATCGTTTCAGGTGGAATGCCAGCAGAATAGCTGTGCGTCTCGATCGCATGGACTAGGGGCTCAAGTCGGTCCTTAGGGAACTCCATTTCATCTAGCCGCGCGCATGCGAGTTGGGCTGCATACCGTGAAGCCAGATGACGTTCGGGATGATTCTTCGGTAGATTAACAATATCGTGCAGATAACAAGCCGCCAGAACGACTAGTTCATCGGCTTCAGGATAGTCTAGCAACAGCGCCTTGGCAGTATTCCAAACCCGATTCAGATGATTGATGTCATGTGCGCCATCATTGTCACTAGTTGACGTTGCAAAGACGATTAGGCGCGGCTTCCAACTGGCAAGCAACTCAGTATTGGAGGATTTGTGTGTGTTGTGGTTAGGGCAAATCATGCTGGGGTCATAAAACACGAATCAAAATATAGCTAGGGATCTATTGTGCGCTCATTCATACGCAACGAGTTAAGACGATCAATGAAAGAAAATTCCCCAGAAATTCGTATTTTGGCGTCAAAACAATGACATCGTTTTAGCTTGTTCAATGCTGGGAGATAGATGTTTACTGATTACTGAGGGCAGATTTTTTGGCGATTTGATGCGCAGTTGTTTATTGACATTGAATCGGCCAAACACAACTTCAATATCATTGATGGCTACGCCAAATTCCTTTGCCAGAAATCGAACCATATAGTCCGTTGCTTTGCCCGCAATGGGCGTGGCTACAACACTAATTCTGAGTTGATTGCACTTTGCCTTGCCAATCGCATCCTTTGATGCACTTGGTGTGCCAAGAATATTAAGTACCAAAGTCTCACCTTCCCAAACGCAGAAGGAATCCATTGCCGATCCTTTGTTCGGCACTTTTCGTTTGAAACTCAATTTTGTACTCTTCACTTTTTCCTCATGGGATCTGTGTATATGCAATGTTTTCTGGTTACTGGTTTGGCGGGTATTGACGCCATTCCCTGTCTGAAGGCGGGATACCAGATCGACGAATTTGTTGCTCTTCTTTTTGGCTTGTACGCCAGATATGGCTAGTGAAAATACTGCAAATAAAATGATGCGTTTCGTAGATATATGCGAGATAGTTAGAACTTCAAACATTATCTCATTACGCCTTCCCTAAACAATCGGCACAACATATTTTGCATCCAACGAACGCCAGCAGAGGTAAAATGCCAGCCCCTCTTATGAAAGCCAAGAATTGCCATGTGGTTCAAAAACCTGCAGATATACCGACTTCCCTCACCATGGGCGATGTCATCAGAACAGTTGGAAGCATGCCTCAAACCCTATGCTTTTTCTCCCGGCACCAGTATGGACATGCAAAACCAAGGCTGGGACAGTCCTCGCGAGGGCGACCTCTTAGTTCGCACCATCAATCGACAAATGCTGATTACGCTCACGACTGAGAAAAAACTACTGCCATCAACGGTCATCAATCAGGTATCAAAAGCCAGAGCGATCGAGCTCGAAGAGCAGCAAGGCTTCAAGCCAGGCCGCAAGCAAATGCGAGAAATTAAGGAACTGGTCATAGATGAACTGACGCCGCGCGCTTTCAGCATCCGCCGAACTACGATGGCGTGGATAGACCCGATTAATGGCTGGCTTGTGATCGATGCGGCTAGCCCGGCCAAGGCAGATGAACTCATGAGCTTGCTGCACAAATCCGTAAGCGACTTACCTACTGCTCCACTAAATTTGGCCACATCACCAGTAACGGCCATGACGCAGTGGTTGGCATCCGGCGATGCGCCATTTGGTTTTACAATTGACCAGGATGCGGTACTGCAATCATCCAATGACAACAAGGCCACTGTACGTTATGTGCGCCACTCACTCGATGCAGAGGACATTAGTCGTCACATTGCTGCAGGCAAACAATGCACACGATTGGCGCTGACTTGGTCAGATCGGATCTCACTCGTCTTGACGGAAAACATGATTCTCAAACGCATAGCGCCGCTCGACATCCTCAAGGAATCTGACGATTCAACTGCGCAAAATGACGATGAACGGTTCGATTCGGATCTGGCGTTGATGACTGGCGAGTTGAGCCGTCTGCTTGCCGATCTTGTGGCTGCATTGGGCGGGGATGATAAGCGCGAAGCGTGAGGATGCAGAGTCGTTGCATAACTAAAGGCAATCGCTTTAGTTATTAGACAGTTCGGTGCTGAGCAGGCCAGACCAGACACGAAGATGGCATTCATCTGCTTCTGTTTGGTCGTGGTCGATTCAAATAGTACTAAATTTATGGTTTCTTCAAAAAACATGTTGAATGTCCGCTACAGACGATGCGTCAAGCCGAAGTCAAGTCGCTTTAGATGGAGCGCTACTATTCGATCTTAATTGCATTTAGCTTGGTGGGTGTGAGTACTCTCATGGTGCCAGGCCCATTAATTAAACTCCAAACAGCTGCCTGCTCTTCATATAAACTTCCGCCTGGCACGCAATCTACCGGCAATATGATCTTATACCAGCCATACTGAGCCGCACCGGTCGCAGTATGGAGCGCGGCACCAATGGCGGTAGTTCCGCAAACGATTACAGTCTTGATGTTTTTTGCTTTTAGATACTCATCCAGCTTTGTTCCAAAGAACTTATTGACGCTTGTTTTGACGATAGGCTCGTCATCCTTTGGTGCGATCTGCGGCAAAATGGTTGTGCGCGATCCTCTGCTCGTGTTGCTATAGAAGACCGCCATGTGAGCGCTTCGCGCCTTGTTTAAGAACGCGGCCATAGCTGGCACGGCAGCGATGCAACGAGGACGACGCTCCTGATTGCAGGTGGCCTCCTCAATATCGAGTAGGAGTAAGGCGGTTTCATTGGCCTTTACCGTTGGCGCTGAGAGGACCGGCACCGGCGGCGCCGTCACTTGATCCCACAACTCGATAACGTTCGCAGCCATTACCGACTTCGCAGTAACGATGAGAACCAGGACCACAATTGGAATTCGAACGCGCATGGTTACTTCCAATCGAAAAAAATGTCACCGGTCGGTTCTGGCCGATTTGAGACGTTTGTGACTGTCTGCTTACGACGGCGATCTCAACCGGTCAAAGCGACGAAAACTTCAGCACGGATAAGCCAGCGTCCATCCTGCTTCACCCACTGTGCTGCGTAGCGTCCGCCGATGATGGGCGCGGCTTGCGCGCTGCCTAGATGACCTGACCAGCGCCCCTCTTCGAAGGCAAGCGGCCAGTGGGCGCTGACTTCTACCGAAACCGCCTCGCGCAGATAGACCAGTGGCGCATTGCTGTCAGGCGTGAGCGCGGCCAGAGCTTCTGCCACGCCGCTCACCGACTGGCCAAGCGCACGGCGCACGGTGATGTCCTCGGTCCAGAAGCTGGCGACGGCTTCAAAATCGCAGCTTGCGATGGCCGCGGTTTGTGCCGCGCGCGCAGTGCGGATCAAGGCGGCATCGGAATCATATTGTTCATTCATGTTGTGTTGGACGCTCACATACATTACCAAAAATGGGGGCTGTCCCTAAATCCGGTTGACGGAATTGTTAGGCGGGTCACGATTGACCTCACGCCAAATGTAAACGCAGCGGGATCATGGTGGACGTCTCGAACCCTTGCCGCTTGTAGAAACGCTGAGCCGCCTGATTCGTTTGATCTGTGAGCAGCGTTACGCGCCTGCACCCGCTTGCTTTGGCAACAGTGACTGCTTCGTGCAAGAGAAGAGACCCAACACCCGCACCACGAGCCTCGGGAACAACAACCATATCTTCGAGTAGCACGACTCGCTCACCCAACGCAGTAGAGACCGAGTACAGAAGATTGACCATTCCAAGCACCACAGAACCCTCCCTCGCCACCAGAACGATTCCAACGTCCGGGTTCGTGATGATTCGCAGAAGGCCACGGCTCTGAGCATCAGGGTTTGGCGCGAACTCAGCCTCCTGAGCAAACAGCACCGATAATAGTTCTGACAGTGCCGGCACATCTGCCTCAGTAGCCGCTTCTATATGCATGGGGCGTACCTTGAAATCCTTAACTTGTTATATATCGCAAAACGCCAATATAACATCAAATATGTGATGTATTATAGACAATTGTGCGAGCCAAAAGCTGCATGCATGAACGTCAGCTATTGGCGGTCATTGAATGTTAACGCTTCTATGACATACCATTTAGATGGTTGTTGATGGGGGAGGGGAGGGCCGACCTGCGGATTGAGAATTAGCAGTGCGATTCTTTATCAAATGATGAACCGGAAATTGTATTATTGAAACTGGAATTGTTTGATGAAACCAACGACTTACTGAGTAAAGTATTGAGAATTAATAGTGCAGTTAGAGTGATGTAATTATATGAAGTTAAAGAAAAATGCGTATTTAAAACTAAATGTTTTTGCACTATTTATTTTCTGCAATACGAAACCACTGCGACTTGATGGTTTCCAGAATAAGCAGACTAGAGATGCCGACAACTGCGCTTACTGCAAGGTCATCCCAGTGCAATTTACCAAAATGAAATAGAGATTGCGCCGCGGGCAATGACAAGACTATTGCAAGTAATATGCTGACGCCGCCAATCAGAATCCAGAGTGAACGATTCGGTCGCATGAAGGCCCCAATGACGGAAGACTTAAACGAACGATTGACCAGAATCAGCCCGATGTTGATGAGAATCAGCGACGTGAAGACAAGCGCGCGCAAGTCAAGCGCAGGCATGTCCAGATGCGCTGCGCTGACGAGAACGCCCGCAAGAATGCCGAAAACGATCAGGCCCTGAAGCACCGCCCACATGATCCGTTTTGGCAGCAACAACGGACTCGCCGGGTCGCGCGGCGGACGATTCATCACGTCGTCCTCTTCTTCCTCGGCTTCAAACACTATTGAGCACGCTGGATCGATCACCATTTCCAGGAATGCGATATGAATCGGCGTTAAAATCAGCGGTAAGCCCAGTAGCAGGGGTAGCAGCGCAAGTCCAGCGATCGGAATATGCACGGCGACGATGAATTCTATGGCTTTGCGCAGATTGTCGTAGATGCGCCGACCAAGGCGGATGGTCTTGACGATTGACCCGAAATCATCGTCGAGCAGGACTATGGCTGAAGCTTCGCGGGCCACGTCGGTGCCGCGCCCACCCATGGCAATGCCGATGTGGGCGGCCTTGATGGCCGGGGCGTCGTTTACGCCATCGCCGGTCATGGCGACGATTTCACCGTTGGTCTTGAGACTCTGGACAATGCGCAGTTTCTGTTCGGGCCGGATGCGGGCAAAGATCGATGTTGTTTTCACGCGCAGGGCGAGTTGATCGTCAGGCATGGCTTCAAGGTCGTCGCCGGATAAGACTTCCGTCGCGTCGATCCCGGCCTGTGTACCTATGGCGCGCGCTGTTGCCGGATAGTCACCAGTGATCATGACCACCCGGATTCCAGCTGAACGGCATTCGGCCACGGCAGCGTGGACGTTGGAACGTAAGGGGTCGGCAAAGCCGATCAGCCCGACATACTCAAAATCAAGGCTGCGCGGTGTATCAGGCAGGCTCCGTTCCTGGGTGGAATTGTCAATTTTGGCCTTTGCCAGGCCGAGCACGCGAGCGCCTTCGCCAGCGAGTGCATCCACCTGCTCACTGATCCTGGCCAGTCGATCAGCCGGTAGGTGGCACAGCTCCGCGATCGCTTCGAGCGCGCCCTTGGCGTAGGCGGTGCCATTTTTGTCGCCGTTGCTTTTCATGACATTTGCCACCGCAAACAAATCCGGTCTGAGGCCATAGGCGCGGACGAGTGCGTGCTTTGCGAAGCTTTCTGCGTTCGCGCCGATCTGTGCCTCTGCGAGTTTGTGAACGGCGAGATCCATCGGATCGGTGGGTTCGCGCGGACAGGCAAGCAGGGCAACTTCCAGCGTTTCCCGGATCGTGTCCGTTATCGGCGACGTCGAGTGCACATCCCAGCGCGTCTCTTCGCCAAGTATTGAAACAACGTTCATGCGATTTACGGTCAGCGTTCCTGTCTTGTCAGTACATAACACCGTTGTCGCACCAAGCGTTTCTATGGCCGACGCGCGGCGGGTGAGCACGCGTGCCTGCGAAATACGCCAGGCGCCCATGGCCATGAATACGGCGAGGACGAGAGGGAACTCTTCGGGAAGCAGGGACATTCCAATAGCGATGCCACCCAGCAGGGCTTCAAGCCATGATCCGCGCAGCAGACCGTAGAGCAGAACAGTCAAGGCCCCGGCGAGTGCGCCGACAATGGCGAAATTGCGTACCAGCCCGCGAATCTGAATTCGCAGGTGTGGTTGTTCTGTTTCAATAGTTTCAAGGGCGCGTCCGATCTTGCCCATTTCACTTTTTATGCCTGTCGCGTGGACGATGGCTTGCCCCGTCCCGCGCACAACCAGCGTTCCGGCAAAGAGATAGGGCAGGTCTTCGCCGCCTGGTTTCGGTTCGGACTGCTTTTCACCGGTTTTGACGGACGCATCTGGCGCCAGCTTGCGCACGGGAACGGATTCTCCTGTTAGCAAGGACTCATCAAGCAACAAATCTTGCGAGTAAATGAGAGTTGAGTCGGCTGCAACCCGGTCGCCCTCGGAAATTACAATCAGATCCTCGCGGACAACTTCTCTGCCGGCAATCTGGATGCGCTCGCCGTCTCGGATGACAAGTGCGCGTGGACTCGCGAGATTACGCAACGCCTCCAGCACGTTTTCGCTGCGCGTCTCCTGCACGATGGTGATCGTCACCGAGAGTGAGGCGAATAGAATTAGGAGCAGAGCTTCGATCCGGTCGCCGAGGAGCAGATAGACCAAACCGCCGCCGATCAGCAACGCGAACATGGGCTCGCGGATAACCTCGCCAAGGATACGCAGAAATCCACGCGTGTCCGGCGAAGGCAACTCGTTGAAACCGTCCTGCTTCAGGCGTTCTGCTGCCGTCGCCGCGGTCAGTCCGGGGTTGGGTTGCTGCTCCATCGTCAGTTCTTGCATTTTGATTTCTTTACTATTGTCATGATTTGTGGATCAAGCGTTGAGTAGGGACTTATAGCGAGTATCGAGAACGGGATCGGTTCGCTGACGCACAAACAAGCGGTACGCATCTTCCGTATGCTAAGTGCATGAGTTGCACCATGTCCCTCTATTTTCTTTCGTCTGCAATCCCAGAGGAAGTTGATGAAATCCGACGATGAAGCGAGTTCCACCAAGCTGGAGAGCAAGACGATTTTGTTCATGCTTGTCGTCATATCCCTTGCACTCGTCTGGATACTGCTGCCGTTCTACGGAACGATCATGTGGGGGGCGATCATTGCATTGATTTTCTCACCTTTATACCGCTGGCTACTGCCGAGGCTGAAACAAAGGCGTACCTCTGTGGAGCTGCTGACGCTATTGATCGTCCTGCTCATCGTCATTTTCCCGTTCTTGAGTGATGCGGCCCTTATCAGTTCGTGTGATCTTGTGTGCGTTGTCGCACAGAACGATGCTCAAGAATGGGGGAAAGTGACACAGACGGAATGGTGTGGTGTGCTGGCAATTGGCGCTGTCACCAGAGATTGAAAGCACGTGCGAGTAGTTTCAGCTCGTTAAAATTTGTGTTGAGGTTTGTCGCATTACCAGACAACTGCTCAGAATCACTACAGAGGACATCACCCATGAAAGCACTCGTATATCAGGGACCTGGAAAGAAATCTCTCGAAAATCGTCCGAAGCCGGATATCACAGCATCAACGGATGCAATCGTTAGGATCACTAAAACGACCATTTGCGGCACTGACCTGCACATCCTTAAGGGTGATGTTGCAACCTGCAAGCCGGGCCGCATTCTTGGCCACGAAGGTGTAGGTGTTGTCGAGAAAGTTGGATCAGCCGTTACTGCGTTCAAACCAGGTGATTGCGTTCTCATATCTTGCATAAGTTCCTGCGGAAATTGTGTTTATTGCCGCAAGCAGATGTTTTCGCATTGCGCCACAGGTGGCTGGATTCTTGGAAACAGCATTGATGGCACACAGGCAGAGTTTGTTCGTATTCCTTACGCGGACACCAGCCTGTACCCGATTCCTGAGGGAGCAGATGAAGAAGCGCTGGTGATGCTGAGCGACATCCTGCCAACTGGTTTTGAATGTGGTGTACTCAATGGTAAGGTGCAACCAGGATGTTCCGTAGCAATCATTGGCGCAGGTCCGATCGGACTCGCCGCATTGCTGACTGCCCAGTTCTATTCGCCAGCAGAAATTATCATGATCGATCTGGATGATAACCGCCTCGAAGTAGCAAAGCGCTTCGGTGCCACAGCTACCGTGAACAGTACTGACGGCAACGCTGTAGAAAAAACGATCATGGAAATGACTGGCGGGCTTGGGGTTGATGTGGCGATTGAGGCTGTGGGCATTCCGGTTACTTTCGAAATGTGCGAGAAAATTATTGCACCAGGCGGCACCATCGCAAATATCGGTGTTCATGGCGCCAAGGTGTCGCTGTACCTAGAGTGTCTATGGGATCGCAATATCACCATTACGACGCGACTGGTAGACACTGTCAGTACACCAATGCTGCTCAAAGTTCTGCAGTCAGGCAAGCTGGACGCCAAGTTGCTGATTACTCATCGTTTCAAACTTGACGACATCCTGGATGCCTATGAAACTTTTATACACGCTGCCGATACACACGCTCTCAAGGTGATTATTGAGGTATAGCAGATGTCATGCCGAAGTTGTTCTGTGACTCGGATGGAAAAACAGGATTACGAATGAATCGCAGAACAACTTCGGCATAAAGCATTACTTCTTTTATTGATCGCAGTTACCTCGCATTCGCCTGTATTCTGCTTCCGTTCTATGGTGCGATATTGTGGGGGATTGTTCTGGCGATCATTTTTTCACCAATTCAACGCAGGCTGCTTGAACTTACGCGACAGAGACACAATTTGGCAGCATTCACCACACTGTTACTGTTTCTGATTGCTGTATTTATTCCTTTGGCGTTGATCGCCGCATCATTGGCGCAAGAGGGAGCAAGCTTCTATGAAAAAATCATATCAGGACAGTTGAACTTAGGCGCCTACTTTCAACAAGGCATTACTTCCCTTCCGACTTAGATATCCGATCTCCTGTCCCGGCTTGGACTGGGCGACTTTTCTACTTTGCGGGATACCTTATCAAACGCTGTAACTGAAGGTAGCATGTATATTGCCTCCAAGGCGCTGAACATTGGGCAGAACACGGCAGAATTTGTTATTGGTATTGGCATTATGCTGTATTTGCTGTTTTCCTTATTGCGTGATGGTCAGCCGCTGACAGAGAAAATCAAGCAAGTGATTCCCATGCAAGAAGAGCACAAGAAGCTACTGTTTGCTAGATTCATCACTGTGATTCGTGCCACAGTAAAGGGCAATATTTTTGTGGCGGCAATACAGGGTGCATTGGGTGGGGTGATGTTCTGGTTCCTTGGCATACCGGGTGCGATGCTCTGGGGAGTCATGATGGCACTCATGTCTTTGTTGCCCGCGGTTGGATCGGCGTTTATCTGGGCGCCTGTGGCGATCTTTTTTCTCATAACCGGCTCGATTTGGCAAGGATTTACATTGATCAGCTATGGCGTACTGGTGATCGGATTGATCGACAATATTCTGCGCCCCATACTGGTTGGGAAAGACACGCAAATGCCGGACTATGTAGTGCTTATCTCGACACTGGGTGGTATTGCCATTTTCGGCCTTAACGGCTTCGTCATTGGACCGATAGTTGCAGCTTTATTCATCGCAAAGTGGGATATATTTTCTTTGGAAAAAGTAACAACTGAAAATGAAAATGAGTAACTTTTGTTTTTATCGCCCGCCTAATTACTAGGCGAGACAAATAGAGCACCCTGGTCAGTTTTGGTCAGCGCCAACAGATGCGCGAATGTACGGCTTTTTGTAAAGCGAATAAGTGGTTGTTTCAATATCAATAAGCAGCTAAGCCTGTAGTCGTAATCTCACAATTTGATACAAAGTCATGTCAACAGGTTGAACGAATGCGGCGTTATGTAAGGGCGTAGAAACTGTCTACGGACAATGCTAAAGGATCCACCAAATGAATAAACTTACCGCTACTCTGATTGCTTCGTTGTTTGCTGTAGGCACCGCTTTTGCTCAAGCTCCAGCACCGACTGCTTCAGTCCCTATCAAAACGACTGCTTCCGTTCCTGTCAAAGCGACTACTTCTGCTCCTGTAAAAGCGACTGTTTCCTCGTCCGTACAAAAAACTGCAGCAACTGGTGATGCTGTAAAGGTTGAAAAGAAAGCAGACAAGAAGGTAGTCAAGAAAGCAACCAAGAAAGCGCCGAAAAAAGACAAGAAATCAGCAAAAAAAGCACCTAAGAAAGTCACCAAGAATGTAGAAGCAGGTTCCGACTTTTCTGGTGCAAAGAACGAACTGAACGCGAAATAACATTCGTAACGCGCATCGGCTGTGAAAGCAGCCAAGCATCAACATAAGAACCGCCAAAGCTTTCGCCGAGGCGGTTTCTTTATGTCAGGACTAAACGCCCCGGATTTACTAGTCAAGTATGGGCATCTGCTACTTTCGACATTTATCCATGATCTGTCCATAGATAAATGGGAATGGTTCCCGCACTACGTTACCGTTGACCGTCAAAGTACGTCCGGAAACCAGTGTGTAAAACGCAGATCAAATCGCCTTGCGCCACACATCAAGGCCAACCGCTAATTATTGGCCTTGAGGTATGGGAATGTCAGAATCTCTGTGTATGTGAGACAGATGGGTGGCAATAGCAGCAGGATGCGAATTTCTATTTCACGACAGTCACGACATTGTCAGCACCTTGCTGCTGGAATTCGAACGCGACTTTTTTACCAACATTAAGCTTTTTAAACAGCGCCTTGTCTTTGACGCTGAAATTCATCGTCATTGCGGGCCAGCCTAAGACCGGGATTGGCTCATGTGCAAACGTCACAGTTCCTTTTGCGACATCAACTTTCTTGACTATGCCACTCGTTGAGTGAGTTGTTGCACTAGCTGAGGCAGCATGCGTATGATTATCCATGTGACCGCCCTTCATATCAGCTGACTGTGCAAAAGCAAGGCTGGTTGTCGAGAGCGCTAGAATTAGTGAAAGGGTAGCAGCAGTTTTCATATAATTTCCTTCTTTGATAATAACAACATTATTTGAGTTGAATAATGTTGTCGTTGATATTCATTACTTAGACACAGTATGTAATTCTCATGCCGTCAGAAACATGACGAAAAGATTACATTATTGTCAGGTTCGATCGTTCGCTTTGATGGCATGACAGTTGCGAGGATTTTAAGCAATTCATTAAACACGGCCTTCGTGACAAAATAGCGTAAGCAATTCACCAATATTTGACTTGGCGTAACGATTAGATATCCCCATCAATTATTATCGGTGGCACGCAGTCTATTTTTGTTTCCCTTCCTGCAGGAGAGAAAATGAAAATATATCAAATATTTGCAGCCCTGTTGGTGCTCCTGACGACAGCTTCATCGTATGCCCAGGAACATGATCATTCTTCCCCTAGCAAGGACACCAACACAAAAACTATTGAGTCCGTCTCCTCCGTGCATGACATGGGAAGCATGCAACACGCATATGAATATGCGTGGGTTCTATGGCTCATATGAGATGTCACGCGAAGCGTCCGGTACGAGCTAGCAACCAGACTCAACGCCAATGGATGGAGTGCATGGCGTTAGCGGTCAATGGAATACCATGTGGCATGGTTACATTAACGCGATCTACTACCATCAAGGCGGCCGCAACCGCAAGCAGCCAGGAACAACGACCGATGGCTGGCTATTGGAATCCGCATTCCAGATAGGCAATAAATACACACTCTTCGGCCGTCTGGAGCGCGTAGAGAACAGCGAATTGTTCGCGGAAAATGATCCGATGCACGGGCAGGTATTCAAAGTGGGCAAACTAAGCCTTGGTTCCATTTACGATTTTGCCCGATTCAACCATACGAAAATCGGCATTGGCGCATTGGTTAGCCGTTACGCTGTTCCGAATGCATTACATGGCATTTACGGTTCCGATCCAACATCATTCATGGTATTCGTCAGGGCAAGACTTGAATGAAATGAAGATGTCATACTCTAAATGGCCAAAGAGTTGTTTTATATCAAATATGATGAAATCACTCTCGGACAATCAACAATGAGCATGTCAATATAAATACTGATAGCGGACTGCTCGCAGCGCAACGAAAGGCTTTTTATGATGAATCAAACAGACGGATGGATGAGCGGCTGGATGGGCGGAGGGATGTGGATTTGGACGGTGATTGGCTTACTAGTGGTGGTTCTGCTGATCGTCGTGATTAACAACCTGACCAAAAAATAATCGTGAGTTCATGGCTGGCCTTTAAGTTAACGGTTAACGATGAAAGAAAAGAAATGCTGATCATATTATCTACTGACAAAACGGTGAACGAAACGGCAGATGCCTTGCAGGCCGCCGTTAATGCCAATAAGTTTGGCGTCATGCAGGTTCACAACCTCAAAGAGACTATGGTGAAGAAAGGTTTGGCCTTCGACCGAGAATGTCTGATCTTCGAAGTATGCCAACCACAACAGGCGAAGAAGGTGCTTGAAGAAAACATGAACATCTCAACCGCACTGCCATGCCGGATCTCTATTTATGATGAGGGCGGCAAAACCATTCTGGCTACATTGAAGCCAACCACCCTTCTGGCGATGTTTAACGCGCCGCAATTGGAAGGAGTAGCGCAGGAAATTGAGGACACGATTATTAAAATCATGAAGGAGGCCGCATCGGTATCCAGCGATTGTTGTAGTGGTCACGAAGATCACTAACACGGCAACCAGAAGCAAGATGGAGAGGGATTCGTGTTGTCACAACAAGCTAGGCGCTGACCTTTCCCCATTCTCTCATCACGACGATTCTTACTACGGTCAAGAACACGCAGAGGTGTTTCCTTCTGATGCAGCCTAATACTTTTGCACAATGCTCCAATATTGCGTGAATTAGATGGAGATATTTTTAAGACGTAGCGCATTGGTAATAACCGAGACTGAACTGAAACTCATCGCCAGCGCGGCGACTAACGGCGATAGTAGATGCCCAGTGAATGGATACAACAGGCCAGCCGCCAAAGGAATGCCGAGGGCGTTGTAGAGAAAAGCAAAGGCAAGGTTCTGGCGCATATTGCGGACAGTCGCTTGAGACAGCGTGCGCGCCCGCAAGATGCCGCGCAAATCGCCTTTCACCAACGTGAGCTGCGCGCTGTTCATGGCCACATCGGTGCCAGTACCCATAGCGATACCCACATCAGATTTTGCCAGCGCAGGCGCATCGTTGATACCGTCGCCAGCCATCGCAACCTTGCGACCTTGGCTTTGCAGGTTCGAGACCAGTTCCACCTTGTCTTGTGGTCGGACTTCTCCATGCACCTCGTCGAGTCCCAGCACTTTGCCTACCGCCTTAGCCGTTGTTTCGCCATCGCCGGTTGCCATCACTACGCGAATCCCGGCGGCCTTCAACTGTGTGATAGCTTCCAGCGTGGTCGACTTGATCGGGTCAGAAACCGCAATCAAGCCTATGCATTTGCCATCCATGGCCAGATACATAGCACTTGCGCCTGCCAATCGAAATTCTTCTGCGCGCACCTGCATGGATTTCCAATCAACGCCTTCTTCTGTCATAAGCGCCGTGTTACCGAGTCGCACATTCTTGCCACCGAGTGTTCCCCGGACACCAATGCCAGTGCTCGATTCAAATGTGTCCGGTGTTTGCAGCTCAAGGTTACGGCGACGAGCCTCGACAACGATGGCCTGTGCCAAAGGATGTTCGCTGCCTTGGTCGATGCTGGCGGCAATGCGCAGTACTTCGTCTGGCTCGAAACCGGATGCGGCAGCGACACCATGGAAAGTAGGTTTCCCCTCAGTTAGAGTACCGGTTTTGTCGACGATCAAGGTATCGATGGTACGCAGATTTTCGATAGCAGCCGCATCTCGAAATAAGATGCCTGCTGTGGCGGCTTTGCCGATTGCGACCATGACTGACATTGGTGTGGCCAAACCGAGTGCGCACGGGCAAGCAATGATGAGAACGGCTACAGCATTAATCGCTCCATAAACCCAACTCGGTTCCGGCCCGAACAAGCCCCAGCCCAGAAAAGTTAGTAAGGCGATGCCGATCACAACCAGAACAAAATAGCCTGCTACAACATCCGCCATTCGTTGCATTGGCGCCTTGGAGCGCTGCGCCTGCGCCACCATCTGAACGATTTGCGCCAGAACGGTTTCCGACCCGATTTTTTCGGTGAGCATGATCAGACTGCCGTTGGCATTCAGAGTCGCGCCAATCAGCTTGTCGCCAGGCTGCTTTTGTACTGGTATGGGTTCGCCTGTCAGCATAGATTCATCAACTGCACTAGCACCTTCCTGCACCACGCCATCAACCGGCACTTTTTCTCCAGGACGAATGCGCAAGCGATCACCGACGTGAACGTGGGTTAGCGGAATATCTTCCTCTTCACCGTCCGGACGAATGCGGCGCGCTGTTTTTGGCGCGAGGCCGAGCAGCGATTTGATAGCAGCCGACGTCTGCAAGCGTGCGCGCAATTCAAAAATCTGCCCCAATAGCGTCAGTGAAACAATGACGGCCGCCGCCTCAAAATAGACACCTATCCGGCCATTCTCGACGAAGGAAGCCGGGAATGCGTTAGGTATGATGGTCGCGATGACGCTATACCAGTAAGCTGCCGATACGCCAAGGCCGATCAAAGTCCACATGTTCGGGCTACGATGGATGATGGATTGCGCTCCGCGGACGAAAAATGGCCAGCCAGCCCAAAGCACCACAGGAGTCGCCAGCGCAAGTTCTACCCAGCTTTGGCTGTGTGCAGGAAAAATAGCGATGCGATGCCCCCCCATTGCGATAATTGTCACTATGACGGTCAGTGGTAACGTCCACCAGAAACGATGCTGAAAATCAACCAGCTCAGGATTATCTTCATCTTCAAGCGAAGGCAACATCGGCTCAAGCGTCATGCCGCATTTCGGACAATTTCCAGGTGTTGACTGGCGTATTTCTGGGTGCATGGGGCACGTATAGATCGTTCCCTCCACGACAGGCAGCGCTACTTCTGATGTCGCTTTAGTTGCACCGATATATCTCTCAGGTTCAGCATCGAACTTGGTTTTGCATTTTGCACTGCAAAACACGTAATGCACGCCCTGATAATCGGAAGCGATCTTGGCGTCGTTTGGCACCGTCATGCCGCAAACTGGATCTTTGCTTTTGCCCTCGTTGGTAGAAGGGGCCGCCTCATGATCGGCGGGCTGATGGTGACAGCAATTGTGGCTCATGTGTTTCCTAGCTTTTCATGATGTTTATTGAAATGTGGAAAAAACGCCGGGGTCTTGCTCTGATAATCTTTGTAGGCATCGCCAAACTCGACTAACACATCTTGCTCTTCATGCTTTGCCAGACGCACATAAATGAAAACCAAAATCGGAAACATGACCAGCGTGATGATTGTCGGCCATTGCAGCAAGAAGCCGAACATGATGAGGATGAACGCCGCATATTGCGGGTGTCTGATCTTGGCATAGGGGCCGGTTGTCGCTAGGCTGCCGCTGCGCTGCGCGTGAAAAAGGACATTCCAAGACGATGCCAAAAGCCAGAAGCCGCCGCCAATAAACAGGGTGCTAAGGATATGGAATGGACCGAAGTGGGGGCTTGCGCGCCAGCCAAACATTATTTCCAACAGGTGCCCGGCATCGTGCGACAGGAAATCCACGCCTGGAAATTGCTTCGTCAGCCAACCAGACAGCAAATAGATCGTAAGCGGAAATCCATACATTTCCGTGAATAGCGCGACGATGAAGGCTGAGTACATGCCAAAACTGCGCCAATCCCGTTTGCTTTTCGGTTTATAGAAACTGAATGCGAACAGGATGAAGACGAAGGAATTGATCAGCACCAATGACCAGAGTCCATAAGCAGGCGTTTCGTGATTCATGGCTTACTGCCTTGGTCTTGATTCTGGGTTTCCTTTCCCTCGCCGTGGTGACCATGGCCTCCATGCATGAACAGGTGCATGATCGGGCACAGTAGAAATATCAGTAACGGAGCAACTCCCAGCAGGTGGGCACGATGTTCTGTCCAGAGGTAGAACGCGGCAATCGCAGCAAACACAAACAAGCCAATTTTATGCGCCACGACATGCAACGGTTCTCATGGTGATGATCATCCATTTTATGCCTCCTATCCTTCGGCGCACCTAACCAAGGCTTCGGTTACGCCCGCGTCAAATGATTATCCGCTGTACGCGACAAACGGTCGTAACCGTCTGCCACGTCATTTGGTTGCTAGTTTATTTTGCCGGCATAGGCATGGGCATACCTTTTTGATCCATCATTTTCTGCATCATGTCCATGCGCATTTCCATCTTCTGCATACGATCCATCATGCCTCCGTCCTGCCCCATCATCCCCATGCCACCTAACATCATTCCCTTACCGTCACCCATCATCGGGCAACTCATGCCCATGCTCATGCCGAGCATCATGTTTTCGCGCATAGTCATCATGTGTTCGCCCATCAATTTGCTCCGTTCCTCATCGGTTTTAGCCTTGCTGATGCGCTTGAGCTGGGATTCCATTTTTTTAGTGTTAGCCTGCATTTTTTGCAGGGATGCGTCTTTGTTCACAGCCTGCGTTTTTACCGCTGACGCAGCTTCTTGCTGCTCGGGATGATGTGCATCTTCTGCATAGGCTGGAAGCATAAATGCCAATGATGCGGCTAAGATTGTGATTAGTGCTTTCATGGTCGATCCTCCTGGTTGGATATCGCCAATCCCGGCGACTAGGTATTCAAGAACAATTAATGAACATGCATTGTGTCCATTTCCCCTCCTTGGCTTGTTGATCTCTCGCAACAGGTTGCTTTGTTCTCATCCCTCTCAGGCATATTGACGTTTCCTGGCTCATAAACCCACCGGGCTACACCGGGCAGGTCGGGACTATAGGCCAAACAGCAGGTCAGGGTCAGCGATTCTGAATTTCCATTCAATCCCTATTTTTAAAACTCAAAGATCACTTGGCTGAATCCGCTCTAGGCGAACTAACAAATCCGCCTCTTTCTGCCTGATGGCTATGTTTCTCGACTTTTTTCTTGGATGCTTTTGCAGATGCGGCTTTCATAGTGCTAGCTGAAACAGATTTTGATGCGTGAACGGCTCCGCCTTTTTCTGCCATGTGATTGTGTGACGGCATTGCATCATCAGCAATGGCTACCCCGAAAGAAGCGGCAAGTACAGTTGCAAGCATTGCAATAACAAATTTGGATTTCATATTGCTACTCCTCATATTTGATAAATTTGGTAAAACGTTTTTAACAGCACACTGCGTTGTCAGATAGGACCGAATCTCTCGCACTTCCAACATCACATGCGTCCAGTATGTTCTGCACACCCCAACAAATTAATGACGCCTGCATTACATTCGCGTAATGTCGGTGCTAATTTTCGGTCAGTTCAACTCTCCATTTCGTGTTTTAAACGCCACTCTTTGACCAGCGCATAGATTGCCGGGATCACTGCCAGCGTCAGGATGGTCGAAGAAATCATCCCTCCCACCATAGGTGCTGCGATACGACTCATGACCTCGGAACCGGTGCCGCTGCCCCACATGATTGGTAACAGGCCAGCCATGATTGCGACTACTGTCATCATTTTTGGCCGGACGCGTTCAACGGCACCTTCCATTACGGCTGCGTAAAGATCAGTAGCGTTTGGTGCGCGCGCTTCTTCTCGACACTTGGTTTTTACTTCTTCCCACGCGTGGTCGAGGTAAATCAGCATCACTACCCCAGTTTCTGCGGCCACCCCAGCCAGTGCGATAAAGCCGACTGCCACTGCCACCGACATGTTGTAACCGAGCGCCCACATCATCCACACACCGCCAACCAGAGCGAACGGAACAGAGAGCATGACGATAATGGTTTCAGTCAGGCGCCGAAAATTCAGGTACAGCAGCATGAAGATGATGAGCAAGGTTACCGGGACGACTATTTTCATCTTCTGGATCGCTCGTTCCATGTATTCGAACTGGCCGCTCCACGTGATGTAGTACCCAGCAGGGAAGACCACCTTGTCAGAGACCGCCTTGCGAGCATCGTCTACATACGAGCCGATATCACGATCATGAATGTCGACGAAGATGTAAGCAGACAGCAACGCATTCTCGGTACGTATACCCGGTGTTCCCTTCGCCACTTCGACTTTGGCGACCTGTCCCAGAGGAATCATCGCGCCATCCATGGTCGATACCAGCACTTCACGCGCGATTTGCTCTGGATTTGAGCGCAGTTCACGCGGATAGCGCACACTGACGCCAAAACGTTCGCGACCTTCCACTGTTGTTGTTACCATTTCGCCGCCCAGCGCGGTCCCGATGGTGTCCTGCAACTCACCAACTGTCAGACCGTATCGTGCTAATTGCTCACGATCAGGTTCGATGTTCAGGTAATAACCGCCGGTGATGCGTTCCGCAAAGGCTGAGGTCGTTCCCGGTACAGTTTTGACTACTGCCTCAATTTCCTTTGCCAGCCGTTCCATCTCGACCAGATCCTTGCCGAATACCTTGATGCCTATTGGTGTGCGAATACCGGTTGAAAGCATGTCGGTACGCGCCTTGATCGGCATGGTCCAGGCATTCGATACGCCCGGGAACTGAAGTGCCTTGTCCATGTCCGATACCAACTTGTCGGTTGTCATTCCTGCGCGCCATTCGGATTCCGGCTTGAGGTTGATCACGGTCTCGAACATCTCAGTCGGTGCTGGATCGGTTGCCGTATTGGCGCGGCCAGCCTTGCCATAAACAGAAGCGACCTCGGGGAAGCTCTTGATAATCTTGTTCTGAGTCTGCAGCAACTCAGCCGCCTTGGTGATTGACATGCCAGGCAACGAGGCTGGCATATAAAAGAGCGTGCCCTCATTCAAGGTCGGCATAAATTCGGTGCCAAGTCGTGATGCCGGAATAATCGAGACAACCATCATTATCAGCGCGAGCGCAATGGTGGTTTTCCTCCATTGCATCACCCAAACGATGATCGGGCGGTAGACCCAAATCAGAAAACGGTTTACTGGATTCTTCTCTTCGGGCATGATTTTTCCGCGGATGAAGATCATCATTAGCACCGGCACCAGTGTGACCGACAGCAGTGCTGCGCCCGCCATTGAGAATGTTTTGGTAAAGGCGAGAGGGGAGAATAGACGCCCTTCCTGCGATTCCAGTGTAAACACCGGCAGGAAAGAAACGGTGATAATCAGCAGCGAAAAGAACAGCGCGGGGCCGACCTCCTTGCATGCGGCAATCATCGCCTGCATCCTTGCCTTCGCGTCGCCTGCTGCGTTGGCTGCGTCGTCGGCTTCTCGCCTACCTCTCAGGTATGTCTCGTCGCCGCCTTCTTGCCGCCTTGCATCCATCCGCGCATCCAAGTCTGCCGCACGTTTCAACTCAAGGCGTTCAAGATGCTTGTGCGCATTCTCGATCATCACGATAGCAGCATCCACCATTGCGCCTACGGCGATCGCAATACCGCCGAGACTCATCAGGTTGGAACTCATGCCCAGCAAGTGCATGACGATAAAAGCGATCAGTACACCCACAGGCAACATCACGATGGCAACCAGAGCAGAACGCACATGGAACAGGAAAATGATGCAAACCGCCGCGACGATCAGGCTTTCCTCTATCAACGTTCGCTTCAAGGTGTCAATCGCGCGGTGGATCAAATCAGACCGGTCGTACACCGCCTGAATGCTTACGCCTTCTGGTAGACCCGCAGAAATTTCGCTGACCTTGTCTTTGAGGTTATGAATCACATCCAGTGCATTCTGACCGAAACGGGACATGGCAATGCCTGAGACGACTTCACCTTCACCATTTAGCTCGGTCAACCCACGTCGCTCGTCTGGCACCAGTTCAACCCGTGCGATATCCCTAATGAGTACTGGCGTTCCCTTGCTGCTCTTTACCGCAAGCGTTTCGATATCACCCTTGCCGCGCAGGTAACCCTTGCCACGGACCATGTATTCGGTTTCGGTCATTTCGACTGCGCGCCCACCGACGTCACGATTCGAGTCTCGTATGATCTGTGTCACCTTGGACAGCGGAATTCCATAGGCACGAAGTTTTACTGGATCGACCGTCACTTGATAGGATTGGACGAATCCGCCGACCGAAGCGACTTCAGCCACACCTTGCGCTTTGGTCAGCTGGTAACGTACATACCAGTCCTGAATGGTGCGCAATTCAGCCAGCGTCTTGTTCTTGGCCAGTAGCACGTATTGGTACACCCAGCCCACGCCGGTCGCATCTGGTCCCAATGATGGCGTCACACCTTTCGGAAGCTTGCCCGAAGCAAAATTAAGATACTCCAGCACCCGCGACCGTGCCCAGTAAATGTCGGTGCCGTCCTCGAAAATTACATAAACAAAGGATGCGCCAAAGAAGGAGAAACCGCGCACCACCTTCGATTTCGGTACCGCCAGCATCGAAGTAGTGAGAGGGTAGGTCACCTGATCTTCGACTACTTGTGGCGCCTGCCCCGGGTACTCGGTGTACACGATAACTTGCACATCCGACAGATCGGGCAATGCATCAATCGGGATCTTTACGACGGAATAGATACCGCCGATAGTGACGAAGAGGGTAAAGAGCAGAACGATGAACTTGTTCCTGCCAGACCATTCAATGATTTTAGAAAGCATTCATCATCTCCATCAGTGACCGGCGTGCGATGCGGTTGCAGGGGGGGCTGATTTCGGCGCAATGCTCGTGATTACCCATTCGCCTGGTTGGCGTTCGACGAACTCGAAGGTGATCGGCGATCCAGTCTTGAGACCTTTCAACAAGACTTCGTTAGCCACCTTGAATTCCATCGTCATTGCGGGCCACTTGAGGGAGGCAATTGGTTCATGTTTGATGCTCAGTGTTCCCGCCTTAACATCAATGCTATCCACCACCCCATCTGCCTTGTGACCTGCCGCAGCTGGCTTTTTATCGGGCGTTGCGTTGCCACTCATACCGCCTATGACTGCTTTGAGATTGCTTTCGGCATCTATCAGGAAATTGGCAGCGACTACGACCAGCTCTCCATCTTTCACACCTTCTAGCACTTCTATGTAGTTGTCACTGCGTGCACCAGTCTTGACCTCGCGTGGCTCGAACTGGCCTTCTTTCAGCTGAACCAGCACAATACGCCGGGTACCGCTATCGAGTACGGACGATTCAGGAATGGTTAACACTTCTTTTTTGCCGCCCACAGGCAATTCAACTTGGGCGAACATCGCCGGCTTAAGCAACAACCCAGAATTGGGAAGCTCTATGCGAACCTGCACGGTTCTTGTTTCTGCCTTGAGCGTCGGATAGACATAAGTAATCTTGCCTTCGAATACCTTGTCCGGATAGGCATTAATTTTTACTTTAGCTTTTGCGCCAGTTTTGACGAGACCGATATCCTGCTCGAAAACATCTGCCACGACCCAGACCGAAGACAGGTCTGCCACTTGGTATAGCATCTCGCCGGGCATGAAGCGCATGCCTTGAATGGCCTTTTTCTCGGTCACGATGCCGCTTACGGGTGAGAGGAAAGTCATCGTGCGTTTGCTAGCACCAGATTTGGTAAGCGCTTTGAGCTGGCCTTCGGAAATATCCCAATTCTTCAAGCGCAGCAGACTCGAATCGGCCAGCTGCTTCATGCCAGCTTGCGCCTCAGGACTGCCGCCTTTTAGCGACTGCACGCCCTGTGCTGCGATCGCATACTCACGTTGTGCTGAGACCAGCTCCGGGCTATACACCTCGAACAAAGGCTGCCCCTTGCTAACCGGCTGCCCTGTGACATTGACGTACAGACGCTCTACAAAACCTTCAAATTTGGGAGAGATCGTAAAGGTGCGGCGCTCATCCGGTTCGATGCGACCGGCTGCACGCACGACCTTGTCCAGCTTGCGCATGCTGGCAGCTTCAGTTCTGACACCTAGCTTCTGAATTTTTTCGGTACTGATCTTGATCTGATTGGCGGAAGCAGGATCAGCATCGTCCTCGCCTTCATAGACTGCAATATAGTCCATGCCCATCGAGTCTTTCTTTGGTATCGGTGAGGTATCGGCTAAGCCCATCGGGTTGCGGTAATACAGCAGTTTGCGCTCTTTCTTGGCGGTCTCGCCGGAGTTGGTGTCAGATGAAGAAGTTGCTGCACCTGAACCTGTGCCGGCGCCTTTATGACCCATCCAGTAACCGCCAGCCGCAGCAAGTACGGTTACGATCAGTACACCGATAGCGATTTTCACGCTCTGTTTCATAGTTCATCTCCGAGTAGACGTTCGATTTCAGCCAATCGCATTTGTGTTTCAGCCTGAGCCTTGATTTGGTTTTGTTTGGCCTGCCTGATTTGTTTTTGCGCATCAAGTAGGGTGGCAAAATCGACTTTGCCGTTTTGGTAGCCTGCCAGCGCTGCCTGGAAAGTGAGTTCGGTCTGCGGCAACAGGCTGTTTGCCATCAGCATTTCTGTGCGTCTGGCAGCATCAAGGCCGGAGAGATTGCCGGAGAGTTCTGCCAATACCTGATTCGCCGTCGATTCTTTGCGTGTCCGTGCTGCTGACAACATTGCTTCCGATTCGCGTTCCTGCGAACGACGAGATGACTGTTGAAGTGGAATATTGATTTCAAGCATGAGTCCCCATTCTTTTAGGGAGCGACCATACTGGGTCGGCTCAACGCCAAGGCTAAAATCCGGGTAACGGTTCTTGTAGGTCAGGTCGCGATTCTTTTCAGCTGACTTGACGCGCGCTTCTTCGGAGAAAATTTGCGGATTTCGAGCGCGTACCCGTTCTTCCAACGCCGCGTACTCCAGCTTTACTGCCGCTGGCAAAGTACGTAAATCCACTGGCTCCGCCAATGACGCATTTGCTGGGCGCGCCAGCAGGGCATTCATCCGTGCCTGCGTTTGTCGCAATTTGTTTTCGATGACCACGAGTTCATTTCTCATGCTGGTCTGCTCAACCTGAGCGCGGATGACATCTTGCTGGGGAACCAGTCCGCTGGCATAGCGCACTTGCGCCACTTTTTCCAGGCGTGTCATGAGGTCGAGAATCTCTTTGCTCAGACGATTATTTCGATGAAGGTAATACAGCTGAGCGTAGCTAGTTTTGATACGCGCTGATAATTCGGCCCAAGTACCCATGGCACGCCCCTTGGCGCCGTCCGCATCCAGTTCGGCAATTTCACGTTTTAGATCGCGCTTGCCAAACCACGGGACATCCTGCATCAGTCTGTAGCGTGTGCTGCCGACCCGGCTCGGGGAAAGTGTGGGGTTTTGGTCTCCCATCTTGGTGATATTCATCAATTCGGTGCGGAACTTCGGATCTGGTAGTGCGCCGGCTGGCACAATCCGCTCGCTAGCGGCATCAGCCTCAAGCCGCATCGTGGCGTATTCAGGATTTTTCTGCTTCGCGTATTCCAGAAGGCTTTTGACATTGCTTCCCAAGGTATTTTCCTGGGCAAGCGCAATATTTATCGCGCTGAAAGTCAGCACAACTGCAATAAGGCTGGCACGAAAAACTAGTGGCAATCTAGGTTTCATTTGAATCCGCTTTAAAATGTTGTTGGTGAGTTTTAATGCAAGCCCTCAAACTGGCGCGCCTGCAGAAATATCGGCCCAATGATGTTCATTATGATGTCAGCATCCCTACGAGAAGCTGACAGAAAGATTACATTTTTGTTATTTTGGAGAGTTGGCTGTTGATATGGTGCAAAATACAAACACAAAACCCACCAATGTACCCTTTCCTATGAAAATACTTGTCGTAGAAGATGAACCCAAAACCGGGGATTACCTGAAACAAGGCTTGGAGGAAGCAGGCTACGTTGTCGATCTGGTGCGAAATGGGGTGGATGGGCTTCATCATGGGCTTACGGAGGCCTACGATTTGGCAATCCTTGATGTGATGCTTCCTGGAATGGATGGATGGCAGGTGCTACAAGGAATCCGAAATGCAGGAAAGACTATGCCAGTACTGTTCTTGACAGCTCGTGATCATGTCGATGACCGGGTCAAGGGATTGGAGCTTGGGGCTGACGATTATCTGGTGAAGCCGTTTGCCTTCTCCGAGTTGTTGGCTCGAGTTCGCACATTATTGCGCCGACGCAGTCTGAACAAAGAGGCGGATACCCTACGCGTGGCTGATTTGGAGCTTGATTTGATGCGACGGCGGGTAACGCGTTCTGGAAAAAGGATTGACTTGACGGCGAAAGAGTTTGCATTGCTGGAACTTCTCTTGCGACGTCAAGGTGAGGTTCTTCCTCGTTCTCTGATTGCTTCCCAGGTGTGGGACATGAATTTTGATAGCGACACTAACGTTATTGAAGTGGCCGTACGACGGTTACGAGCCAAGGTGGATGACAATTTTGAGCCCAAACTCATTCGGACAGCGCGTGGCATGGGGTATGTGCTTGAGGTGCCGGAATGAAATTCAAAACACGTCATTCGCTGACATTTCGTCTGACATTGTTGTTTGCTACGGCGTCGACGGTTGTACTTTTGGCTTTGGGATACTTGATTGCTGATTCTGTCGAGAAGCATTTTGAAGAGCTGGATATGTCGCAGCTCATGGGCAAGTTGGCGCTCGCAAAAGATGTTCTTCCAAAAATTCACTCGCACGATGACTTGACTGGTTTGTCGCAGCATCTCAGCGACTCTCTGGTCGGCCACCACGGACTGGCAGTATCAATTTTTGATCCCAATATTAAGTCTATTATCCCAAACAATGATTTAGCTTACCCGCAATCATTGCTTGAAGTCAGCACTGATGGGACGCCAAGCCGCATTGTGCAATGGGCGAAAGACGGGATAACTTTCAGGGGGATATCTGCAGTAGTGCCAACCAATGTGCAGGGATCACAGTCAGTGCTTGTCATTGTCAGCGTGGACTCTTCGCAGCATCAACATTTCATGGCTGGCTTCACGCTCACGCTTTGGAGCTTCGTCGCGGTGGCCGCTTTACTCATGGGCTTGCTGGGGTGGGTCGCTGCACGACGTGGGCTGGCACCACTAACCGAGATGAAACAAAACGTAGCGGAAGTTTCTGCGAGTCGTCTTGATCAGCGGATTTCTGCAGAAAGATTCCCCTCTGAGTTGGCAGACTTGAGTGCAACCTTTAATGGAATGCTCGCTCGTCTCGAGAATTCTTTCAAGCGTTTATCCGATTTTTCATCAGACATCGCGCATGAATTGCGTACCCCGGTAAGCAACTTGATGACACAAACTCATGTTGCGCTATCCAGGGCGAGGACAGCGGACGAGTACCGCGATATCCTGATCTCGAACGCGGAGGAATTTGATCGCATGGCGCGGATGATTTCCGACATGCTGTTTCTTGCAAAGTCTGATAATGGTTTGTTCGTTCCTTCAGTTGAGCCAGTTTTACTGGAGCAGGAATTCCAGGAACTTTTTGAGTTCTACGAAGCCCTGTCGGAGGAAAAATTCATAAAATTGCGTATGGAAGGAACGGCTGAAATTGTGGGCGATAAATTAATGTTGCGCCGTGCTTTTAGCAACCTGCTTTCTAACGCAATTCGCCATACGCCACCCGACCAGGAGGTAACGGTTGTTATCACTTGTCAGAATAACGAGACGGCTGTAATTGAAATCCGTAACCCCGGGGATATCCCAGCAGAACATCTGCAACGCTTGTTCGATCGTTTCTACCGTGTGGATTCATCACGTCATAGAGATGGGGATGGAACTGGATTGGGCTTGTCCATCACAAAATCCATCATTGAGGCGCATCGAGGATCGATCAAAGCCGAGTCAGCTAATGGCTTGATACGTTTTATCGTGTACTTACCGCTAGCAACAATCTGACTAATAACGCGCCGCGTTATTAGTCGTCACAAAAATGGGCACTTTTTGCCATTTTGACGCCCGAAAAGTCAAAAAATAGCGCTATTTAGCCGTCAAAACCACGTTTTTGACGGGGGTATATGCATAAATTTGTCGGAGAGTCATATAACACGAGCGGAGGGTGAAATGCTGGCGGGGGTATATGCCTGCGCGCCAGTATTGCATGCCTTGCCATCACCCTAGGTTTATTCTACTCATAGGCTAACAATAGCCCTTGGCTGCATGAGCATCCTATGGCGATGTGGTTTCTATGCCGACTGTTGCCCTATCAGCTTCATGCGAATCAAGGCTGCTGTGCTGGGTTTCTTTCGACAGCCAGATGGCGAGGAGGGTGACGAGCGAAAGTGCCGACAGATAAATGCCGACAGAACCCACCCCGTAATCTTTCGCAAGCCAGACCGCGGCAAAGGGGGTCAGGGCGGCGCCGAGTATCGATGATGCGTTGTAGGCGATGCCGGAACCGGTGTAGCGCACATTGGTCGGAAACAACTCGGGGAGGATGGCCGACATAGGTCCGAAAGTTAGTCCCATTAGCGCCATGCCTATGCAGAGGAATAGCAGCATAAGTCCCATGTTTGCGCCTTCGCCTGTACCCATGGTCGCGGGGTTGAGAAATAGCTTGAATGTCAGGCCGAATATTATGATGCCAGCTGTCACGACCAGCAGCACGCTGCGCCGGCCGTATTTATCAGCCATCCACCCGGCTACCGGAATTGTCGCGGCAAAAAACATCACCGAAATGAGCTGGAGCAGCAAAAACTTTCGGTAAGGAATTCCCAGGAAGCCCAGTTCCGTTTTGCCGATGGCATACGACAGGATCCAGGTAGTCATCAAATAAAACAGCACATAGGTAGCCATCATGATGAAGGTGCCGAGAACCAGCTCCTTCAGATTATTTTTGAATACAACTGCCAGCGGTGCCTTGAGCTTCTCGCCACGCGCCAAGGCACGGGCAAATACCGGCGTTTCATCGAGCTTGAGCCGTACATATAGTCCCACCGCTACCATGAGGATGGAAATAAGAAATGGGATGCGCCAGCCCCAGCTTAAGAAATCGCTTTGCAGTTGCGCATGCGCAGAGTTGTAGTTGAACAGGACAGTCAGTAGCAGGAAAAATCCATTGGCCAGCATGAAGCCGAAAGGCGCACCTAGTTGGGGCCACATTGCGGCCCAGGCGCGCTTTCCCTCGGTGGCGGTTTCGGTCACCAGCAAGGCAGCACCTGACCATTCACCACCCAGTCCCAGTCCCTGACAAAAACGCAGAATGGTTAGCAGGACAGGAGCCAGAAGCCCAATCTGCATGACCGTAGGGAGCAGACCGATCAGGAACGTGGCAATCCCCATGGTAAGCAGCGATCCGACCAGCGTGGCCTTGCGCCCGACCCGATCGCCGAAATGACCGAAGAAAACTGAACCAACCGGACGCGCCACGAAGGCTACGCCGAAGGTCGCCATGGACGCCAGCAGGGCAGTCCCCGCATCGCTTGTGGGGAAAAAGAGGAGCGGAAAGACCGAGACGGCTGCCGTGGCGTAAATATAAAAATCGTAGAACTCGATAGTTGTACCTATCATGCTGGCCAGGACGATGCGGCTGCGCGGCACACTTGGCCTATCCCCTGATCCATTTTCCACGGGGGAAGTAAGTGACATCAATCAATTCCTTTTATTTTGCTAATGACAGGCGTGCTTTCATTTTTTCTAGGCTGCAAGCAGCCTAGAAAATACGTCCTGTTTTTTTGTAATTTTGAACGCAGCGCTTATGCGCCCGGAGAGTGGTTCAGGCGCAGCGCAGTCAATGCTTCACTTTATTATTAACAAAGTTCACTGATTGTTTCTATATCCAGAAAGGACTCGTCGAGTGTGAGCGTGACAGCGTGGCCATGTACGCAATCCTGCTCAGGAATATCGATGATGACTGCGTCATCATTTATATCGGCAAACAATTCTGCGTCCGAGGCCCACGCTGACAAGGCTGTCTCTGTGGTTACTGCCTCCAGGTTCTTATGGTTTTCCAGCAAAAAATGCTTGATTTGTTCCATACCCGCCGGGTTGACTTTGTATATTTTTAATCCCATCTTATTCTCCTGTGGCGCCCCCGCCGGAACGGCGGCGCATTGCTGGCACGCTGTACGCCTGATGCGCCGGTTTGGTATGAGCGCTGTTAGGCATCCATGCCATGGTCGAGATTGTATACCGCCTTGAGCCCGGCCTTCAATGACGAAATTGGAGCCAATGTGGCAATCCACGATTATGGCGAGTTACATCTGAGCGTCTGGCATCTGTTGTGGAAGGTGTATTTGTCTGGAAGCGAACGCGGTTGATATGATGGTGTGTGGCTGGTTATGCCGAACTCCGGTCTTGTTTATCGCGACATCAATTAGTAGTAATGCGGCGCATAACTACGATGCTTTTGCCATCCGGCCTGACGCGCGCTCAATGCGCAGTTGCGTATCATGTTGGTGCCACTTCAGGGATGCCAGCGCATCACCGTGGCCTTGATCTGCCGCCTTTTGACACCATGCTAACGCCTGAGCATGATCTGGCAGACAGCTGCGACCGTTGTAGTACATCACGCCAAGGTTGTACTGCGCGTCGGCATGGCCTTGTTCGGCAGCCTTGCGGCACCACGCAACAGCCTGCGTGTCGTCTTGCTGGACGCCTTGACCATAGTAGTACATGCTGCCAAGGTTGTACTGTGCCTCGGCATGACCCTGATCGGCAGCTTTGCGGCACCACGCAACAGCCTGAATGTAATTCTGCTGCAATCCTTGTCCTTTGGCGTACATGACCCCCAGATGTACCTGGGCATTGGTATTGCCTTGAACGGCGGCTTTGCGAAACCACGCTACCGCTAGCTTGTCATCTTGCGGAACGCTTTGGCCTTTGGCATATCTCACTCCAAGGTTGTTCTGCGCTCGGGCGTGACCCTGCCCCGCTGCCTTGCGATACCAGACAACCGCCTCAGCATCGTCTTGCGGTACACCTTGACCTCTGCCATACCTGACCCCAAGGTTGTTCTGCGCTTTAGCATCTCCTTGTGCCGCCGCTTTGCTATACCAGGCAACCGCCTGTTTATCATCCTGCGGGACACCTTGACCCTTGGCGTACATGTAACCCAAGTGAACCTGCGCATTGGCGTTGCCCTGGACCGCCGCTTTGCGGAACCATGTCGCAGCTTGGGCGCCATCTTGCGTGACACCTTGACCTTTCGCGTACCTGACACCAAGGATATTTTGCGCACGTGCATCGCCTTGGTCGGCCGCTTTGCGATACCAGGCGATAGCCTGTGTACCATCTTTCTGGATGCCTCTGCCTTCTTCGCACATGTAACCCAGACGGCGTTGTGCATCGGTATGTCCTTGCTCAGCTGCCTTCTGATACCACGCAACAGCTTGCACATCATCTTGATGGACGCCACGACCGTTATAGAACATGCCACCAAAGTTGTACTGTGCGTCTGGATCACCCTGTTCCGCAAGTAATTGCATTTCTTCCAAGGCAGTTGCGTAATATTTATTTCTCATTTGCGGCAACCCTTTTTCGAAAGCGGCATAGGTCGAACAGAAGAACTGGGCTGCAATGCTGAATCAAGCAACATTGTGCGTATGGTTTTCGGCTTCCATTGTTGAAGAGAAAGCGCAGAAAAAACGTTGACCATCAAGCAATCAAAGAATAGCCAACATGAAGACACACTGTCAAGGATGCCGGGCGTTTTTTCTTGTGAAACTAGATATGCCTCAGTGTCAGTGTCGCTAGGCAGCTAATTTTAGAATGATGTTGTGCAGCGGAAATGTGAGGAATGTCAATGAATTTATGTAGATAGCAGGTACATTGTTTATCATATTGCATGACATGCGCTCGCAGTATGGTGTTGTTAAAACGGTTTGTTTTGATGGCACATTGCCCCAGCTATACCGCTTGTTGGCGTGGCTGTTCCCTGCAATTTGTGGAGTATTTTGATGAGTCAGCTAGACACTGCGAGAGAGGCAAAACAATTCCGTTTTCCCTTCGGTATTGCGCTTGCACTGGCTGCGCTATTGGCTAATTTACTTGTCTTCTGGCTGGTTTTTTCGTCCTTGAAGGGCAGCCGGCAAGAGTATCAAAATCGGGCTGTGGTGGTATCACAAAATATCGCACGTCTACTTGAGCAAAGCATCGCCGACTCGATAGAGCGAACTGAGTTGGTGCTGTACTCGGTCGGAGATGACATTGCTAGGCAGATGACGGCAGGCAGAATCAATCAGCAAGATCTGGATGCTGAAATAGTCCGCAACCACTCTCGCATGCCGGATCTGGAGGGCATCATGGTGACAGATGCCAAAGGTATCGTTCGTGACGGCATAAAGGCGCAGATTCCCATTAGCGTTGCTACAAACGATGTTTTTCTCTATTTGCGGGACCATCCCGCAAGCGGCACAGTGATATCAAAGCCGATGTTTGGAACCATAAGCAATAAATGGACAATCATGGTGGCGCGCCGCTACCAGTATCCAGGTGGTTCCTTTGGCGGCATTGTCGGCGGGATCATCGACCTGGAATATTTCAATTTGCTGTTTTCTTCGTTGAATGTGGGGGCCAGCGGAAGCATCTCGTTGCGGGGCGAGGATATGGGCATTATCTTTCGTTACCCTGAGCCGGATGAGGGGACGAGCCTCATAGGACAAAAGCAGGCGTCACCTGTTTTCCAGAGCATGTTGAAGCAACAGCCCTACAAGGGAAGTTTTACGGCTACTTCGCCGATAGATGGACTAAAGCGTACTCTCTCTTACCAAAAAATCGGAAAATGGCCGCTACAAGTTTTGGTCGGTCTAGCTGAAAATGACTACCTTGCGGACTGGGATGTAGAGGTGAGAAAAAGTATTGCAGCTGCCGTACTTTTCTCGCTGTTATCTGGCTTGCTGGTGGCGCTCATTTATCGCTACGTACGCGCACGCCGCCTGTATTTGGATGAGTTGCAGCGAAATCAGCAGAAATTTCAAGACCTGGCGGAAATGTCGTCGGACTGGTTTTGGGAGCAGGATCGCAAGTTTCGTTTTGCTCGTGTCACCAATGACTTGAGTAAAAAATATGGGCTTTCCGGAGAGAATTTTGAAGGCAAGACTCGATGGGAGATATCGTCCGACAAGGGTGAGGAATTGTGGGCCGCACATCGGGCCGTGCTGGAAGCGCACCAGCCATTTGAAGATTTTGAATACTGTTTTATCAACCACGAGGGAAACCAGCGTTGTATCAGTGTCAGCGGTGGTCCGGTATTTGATGCAGATGGAAATTTCGAGGGATATCACGGTATTGGCAAAGATATTACCGAACGCAGAAACTATGAAGAGCGCATCCAGCACATGGCGCAATATGACAGTCTAACCAACTTGCCCAATCGTGCGCTGTTCTATGATCGTCTGCACCAGATGATTGGGCACGCAACCCGCGAAAGCAACGAATTTGCCTTGCTGTATTTTGATCTGGACAAGTTCAAACCGATCAACGACCAGTATGGTCATGGTGTTGGCGACATTTTGCTGACGAAGGCAGCAGAAAGAGTGCAGGCTCTGCTGCGCAAATCCGATACGGTCGGTCGTCTTGGTGGTGACGAATTTGCGGTGTTACTACCCAGGGTGAAGTGTCGCGAAGATGCGGAAGACGTATCACGTAAAATAATCAATGAATTGGCAGCGCCATTCTTTCTCAGAGGCATTAACAAAAGGATCGTCATCGGGGTGAGTATCGGCATCGCAATATTTCCGCAGGATGCAGCAGAGACTGAAGACATGATCAAGGCAGCCGATGCCGCAATGTATCAGGCAAAGCAGTCGGGAAATTGTTATTTTCTTTACAGCGAAATTCCCGTAGCTCAAGCTCAGACTTGATGGCAACAAGCCCACTATTAGTTTAAGCAGTCTGGAATCTATCCCTGTGTCCTCGCCTATCAGTTGGATTTGCTTGCATGCCAGCGAGCGAACATGCGAAATATCAATGAATTAATGTTCAAAGCGATCACAATAAATTCGGTGGCGTTTCATTTTGCATCTTTCGGCAAAATGGGGCAACGCCGCTTTCCCCATGATGCCTTATTGTTGCGGTGCTATTGAGTGAACCAGGCGGATACCATGTTAGTTTCGGCGCACAAGCCGCTTTGCCCATGGCGCATGGTAGGGATTGTTGTGCTGCTGAATCTGCTCGCTTATGGCTTAATGTTTTTTGTGTTGCACCAAAGTCGGCAGTTGTATCAAGAGCGCGCGATTGTAGTGTCACAAAATTTGGCGCATCTTCTGGAGCAGGGAATTTCAGAGTCATTCAATAAGGTCGAATTGGCTTTGATGGTGACGATCGATGAAATTGCTGAGAGAAAATCAAAGGGCGAGATAGACGCGACCGCTATGAATGCATGGTTGGCGCGACTGGCTGAGCGCTTGCCAGAAGTGTCCAGTATCAGAACGCACGATGCAGAAGGTGTGATCCAGTATGGGGTGGAGGGGCACGCCAACCCAGTCAATTTTGCTAATCGCGATTTTTTCAGAGCGCAGCGTGATCATCCCGATGCCGGCACGATTATCTCTTCGCCATTCTTGGGACCCATCAGCGAAAAATGGATGATGGTGGTCTCTCGGCGAATGAATCACCCGGATGGATCGTTTGCTGGCATCGTATATGGCACGATAGAACTGGAATATTTCACCAACTTATTTTCCGCGTTGGATATTGGTTCCAAGGGCGTTATCGCGTTGCGTGATCGAGATCTTGGTACGATTATCAGGTATTCGAAGCTCGGTGGACACAGCAATATTGGAGAGAAGACCGTTTCGCCGCAATGGTACGATTTGCTGAAGGAAAATCCAGAAAATGGCACGTTTGTTTCTTCGTCGCCCATCGACCACATTCTACGTACAAATTCATTCCGCAAGATCAGGAATCATCATATGTATATTACGGTCGGTTTGGCAGAGGAGGACTATCTGGCGGACTGGCGAAATGAAGTAAAAAACAGTCTTCTCGGAATGGTTATTTTCTCCATTCTTACGATTGTTGCGTCCCTCATCATCTGTCGTTTATGGCGCAGACGTAAAAACTCACTTGAAATCCTAGAGCAGAATGAGAGGATGTTTCGTTCTCTGGCCGAAATGTCAACGGACTGGTTCTGGGAGCAGGACAGCGAATTGCGTTTCACAGAGTTGTCAGGTGCGTTGGTGGATAGCTTTGGTATTAGTCCTGAAAACTTCGTTGGCAAAACGCGTTGGGACATCGCCTTTGGCATACCTGACGAAAAAATGTCAGTGCATAAGGCGCTGGTTATGGCGCATCAACCCTTCAAGGACTTCGAATATTCATTCTGTAATCAGAACGCCGAAAAGCGCACAATCAGTGTCAGTGGCGTGCCATTGTTTGATATGTACGGTAAGTTCATTGGCTATCGCGGCATCGGCAAGGATGTGACTGAACGCAAGGGTTATGAAGAGCGCATACAGCACATGGCGCAACATGACCCACTTACCAATTTACCCAATCGGGCGCTGTTCAACGATCGCTTGCAACAATCTATTAGCTTGGCGAGGCGGGAGGGGCGGGAATTTTCTCTATTGTATTTTGACCTCGATAAATTCAAGCCTGTGAACGATACTTATGGACACTCAGCAGGTGATGATTTGCTCAAGCAGGTCGCTAACAGGATCACGGTTCTGTTGCGTGAATCAGATTCGGTGGCTAGACTTGGCGGTGATGAATTTGCAGTATTGTTGTCCAGAGTGTCATGCCGCGAGGATGCACAAGAGGTATCGCAAAAAATCATTGCTCTTCTGACCGAGCCTTTTATTCTGGAGGGTATAAAAGCTCAGGTATCTATCGGTGTGAGCATCGGTATTTCAATATTTCCGCAAGATGCAGATGATGTTGACGGCATGATTAATGCGTCGGACATCGCCATGTATGAGTCCAAAAAGACCAGAAATTGTTTTCACTTTTACGGTGATCTTGCTCCTATTCCGGTGTCGCCCAAATAGACTTGGCATCTGGCGTGATTTTCCCGACCAAAAAACAGCAATTTTATGGAGAATGCACATGAGCTAAAGTGCGATCGTTACCATCACCCAGCAGCAGAACTTTCAATTTTTGGTTGATTTTGGCCCAACGTTTGAGAGCATGATGGTGGATGAGCCGCCCCCACTGGGCTCTGGCGCAGGACCGGCGCCGACACATCTTTTGATTGCCTCAATTGCCAACTGTCTGTCAGCCAGTTTTTTCTTTGCTTTGGGCAAATTCAAGCAGGATCCGGGCGGCATCAAGATCACGGCGACTTGCGTGATAGATCGCAACGAAAACAATCGCTTTCGCGTGCAGCAGGTCAATGTTGAAATCAGTTTAGGCAAACCTGGTGATGAGATTGCACACTTTGACCGTGTGCTTGAACAGTTTGAGGAATTCTGTACGGTGACGCAAAGTGTGCAAGCGAGGATTCCGGTTAAAGTCAGCGTGACCGATGGCAACGGTGTGAAGCTGAAGTGACGCGATAAAAATGCGTGTCATTCAGGGTTCTCCCTTGATAGAAGCAAGGCAATGCTTGACCTGAAAGGAGCTTCTAACAATTAATATTGTCTCATGGCAATCTATATTGTAATGAGACAATTTCATCCTTGTGTCGCCTCACTGGATAAGTATTTTTATGTATGCAACTTGAGACAAAAAACTCAAAAAAGCATCATGTCCGTTTTTTTTGGCGCTTGATCATTGCCGCTGCATTATTCAACCTGCCGGTAGCCGGTGTGGTGGGATGGACCTTGCAAACGAGTCGGCAGAATTATCAGGATCGTGCCGAGACTTCATCGCAAAATATTGCCCCGTTGCTGGAACAAAACATATCAGACTCGATTGAAAAAATTGAGCTGAATTTGCACGCGGCTGACGAAGAAATTGCACGGCAAATGGCCAGCGGAGGTATCGACGATACTGCGCTATTATTTCACGATGGACAGACAAATTGCGCAGTCTCATCTGAACTGCCGGTTGAAGGCTGAGGCTGCAGCCTCCATCGGGAGCTACTTGCTTGCTTCCAGCGCGAGGGCAAGTTGCGTATCTATCTTAACGATATGGTCGCGCAGCCAGTCACTGAGCATCCTTGCTACATAAATAGGATTGATGCTTGTACCGCTGTCAAATTTTTTCTTGAGTTGATCGACCTCATGTTCGAATTTTTCATGCTCAAGCCTGTGCGCCAGGTAAAGTGGGTACCCGATACGCAGCATTTCCCCCTCTTCACGGCGAAAATGCACTTTGTAATAGGTTATCAGGGCATCCAATGCCTTGCCCATCAAATCTGGTCCTCTACCTTCACTCATCGCCTTATGCAAGGTGTTGATCATCCCGAACAGCTTGCGGTGGTCCTCGTCTGTCCGTGCGTGTCCAGTGCTAAGGTCGTTGGTCCATAAAATATAGCTCATAGTGTGCACTCCTTGTGTGCAACAAATAATGCAAAAATGGTGCCAGGAATATATTCCTGGCACCATTTTTGCAAATATATTTAAAGTGCTGCCGTTCGCGAATTGTTTTTGCGAAGAGCAGAAATATCACTTCAAAAGTTGTTTTTCCATACGCGGATCGCGGCAAATGACGCGACTGGTGTACGTTGCGTCAGATGGCCGGTCGCGAGTAATCGTTCAATGATTGCCGGTTCCTTGTAACGGAGAAAGGGGTTGGTTGCTTTTTCCAATGCCATAGTTGATGGCACTGTCGCCAATCCTTTATCGCGCTTGGCCTTATCAAGCTGCATGCGTTCGATCAAGGCTTGGTTATCCGGTTCAACTTCAAGCGCAAAGCGCAGGTTCGACAGCGTGTACTCATGCGCGCAATAAATGAGTGTATCGTCTGGCAGCGCAGTGAATTTGGCGAGTGACTCGGTCATCTGCTGTGGTGTTCCCTCAAACAGTCGTCCACAGCCTCCGGCAAACAGTGTATCGCCGCAGAACAGCCAATGCTGCGTTTCAGCAACATAGGCGATATGGCCGATGGTATGACCAGGAACGTCCAGCACCTTCAGGTGCAAGGATAGTTCCGGGATAGTCACGGTGTCGCCTTCAGAAACCAGTTGGGTGACGCCTTCGGTCGCTTGTATTTCATTGCGCGGGCCGTATACCGGCACCGTAAACCGTTGCAGCAAGTCTGGTATGCCGCCGGTGTGGTCATCATGGCGATGAGTCAGTACAATGGCTGCCAGAGAAAGCTGATGCACTTTCAGCGCAGCCAGCACAGGAGCGGATACGCCAGGATCGACCACTACCGCCTGGATGCCATTGTGGATCAGCCACACATAGTTGTCCGCTAGTGTGGGCACAGTTAGTACAGCCAAAGGTTTTGCAGATAAAGAAGACATGGAACATCCGTCAACAAAAAAGGACATTATAACGCTGGGCGATTGGCTGGATACGCCCACCGGAAACTACGTCCGTTCCTGGGAGCAGGCGCGGCTAGATGTGCTGACGGCGGATATTTTTGGTTTTAACGCGTTGCAGATCGGTTTGCCGCAGATCGATGCGTTGCGTGCTAGCCGGATGCCACATCGCTGGCGGAGCGACCTGCAACTTCCGCAGAATTGCGAGGGCGGACAGCCTGCGCATGCACTGACCCTGACCCACGATTTTTGCGATTTGCCATTTGCGTCGCAAAGTCTCGATCTGGTGGTCTTGCCCCACGTACTTGAATTTGCAGCAGAACCGCACCAGATTCTGCGCGAAGTGGCGCGGGTACTGATTCCCGAGGGACAGATCATCATCTGTGGCTTCAATCCGGCAAGTCTGTGGGGCGTACGCCAAAAGGTAGGGCGCCTGACTGGCGCACATTTTCTGCCGCAATATGGCGAATTCATCGGTCTGCGACGCATCAAGGACTGGCTTAAGCTGCTCAGCATGGAATCCAACCGGGGGCACTTCGGCTGTTACCTGCCGCCGTTTGCGACGCATGGCGCGCTAAATCGTTATGCCTTCATGGAACAGGCTGGCAATCGCTGGTGGCCGTATTTTGGCGGGGTGTACATTGTGCAGGCGATCAAGCGCATCCGTGGCATGACGCTGGTCGGCCCAGCCTGGGTGAAAAAGAAACCTCTTGTGATCAATATTCCGGTCGCAAGCAAAAACAATCATAAGAAACATGGACAAAATTGAAATTTTTACCGACGGTGCGTGCAAGGGCAATCCGGGCACAGGTGGTTGGGGCGCGTTGTTGGTCTCGGGTGAGCGTGAAAAAGAGCTTTGTGGCGGCGAACACGATACCACCAACAATCGCATGGAACTGACTGCGGTCATTGAGGCCTTGAATGCGCTGACGCGCCCGTGCGAGGTGATCCTGCATACCGACAGCCAGTACGTGCAAAAAGGCATCACGGAATGGATACACGGCTGGAAGGCGCGTGGCTGGAGAACCGCGGCGAAGGCACCAGTGAAGAATGTTGACCTGTGGCAGGCACTGGATGCTGCGCAGGCCAAGCACAAAGTCGACTGGCGCTGGGTCAAGGGTCATGCCGGGCATGAGGGTAACGAACGCGCCGATGGACTCGCCAACAAGGGGGTGGAGAAGATGCTGTAAACCGGTGGTGGATCCGTCGCCAAGTACAGGAACGATTACACGGTCTGAATTGATGACGCGTAGAAGTGTACGCGGTTCCTGCGAGAGGGCATGGGCTTGAAAGGTATAAGAAAGGATTCGCACATCAAGGAACAGAAATGGATTCGATAGAACTGGTATTAGCGATGTTGCTGGCGGTGGTAGCCAGTGGTTATGTGGTGCGCGTGATACCGTTCTCGTTGCCTTTGCCGCTGGTGCAGATAGCGCTGGGTGCGGTGATCGCAGGAGGATTCAAAAGTGGTGTGATGCTGGAGCCAGAGATATTCTTCTTGCTGTTCGTGCCGCCGCTGCTTTTTCTTGACGGTTGGCGCATTCCCAAGGATGGTTTGTTCCGTGACAAGAACGCCATCCTGGAGCTAGCGTTGGGGTTGGTGGTGTTCACCGTTATCGCAGGTGGATTCCTGATCCACTGGCTGATCCCGGCCATGCCTTTGGCGGTAGCTTTTGCTTTGGCCGCAATCGTGTCCCCAACCGATCCAGTGGCGGTGTCGGCTATCACTACGCGGGTGCCGATGCCTAGGCGGCTAATGCATATTCTAGAAGGCGAATCCTTGCTCAACGATGCTACCGGCCTAGTCTGTTTCCGCTTTGCGGTGGCGGCGGCGTTGACTGGCAGCTTTTCGGTTGCTTCTGCGTCAATTACATTTCTGTGGGTGGCATTGGCCGGTTTTAGCATCGGCATCGGTGTTACCTTTGGAGTGAGCTTTGCGCAGCGCTGGTTGTCACGAAATATCGGTGAGGAGAGCGGGGGATCAATTCTGATCAGCCTGTTGATTCCGTTTGGCGCTTATCTGCTGGCTGAGCATCTGCATGCGTCGGGCATTCTGGCAGCTGTAGCTGCTGGCATCACGATGAGCTATATCGAAATAGGCGGTCGCGCACTCGCGACAACCCGCGTTAGGCGCGCAGCGGTCTGGGATACGGTGCAATTCGCGTTGAAAGGCATCATGTTTGTACTGTTGGGTGAGCAGCTGCCGAGTATTTTGCGGGGTGCCGTCACTATGGTAGAACAGAGCGACCAACTGAATCCATGGTGGCTGGCGGTGTATGCAGTAGCGATCAGCCTAGGGTTGGTGTTGTTACGTCTGATCTGGGCTTGGACGTCGCTACGCCTGACCCTGTTCAAGGCACGCCAGCGCGGTGAACCAATGAAGAAACCAAATTTGCGACTGGTGTTGGCGACTTCGCTGGCGGGAGTGCGTGGTGCAATCACGCTTGCCGGTGTGATGTCTCTGCCGTTGCTGATGCCGGACGGCTCGCCGTTTCCGGCGCGGGAACTGGTTGTCTTTTTGGCTGCGTCGGTAATCCTGTTATCGCTGCTAATCGCTAGCATTGGCTTGCCACGATTATTGCAGGGGCTGGTATTACCGGAAGAGACCGCCAAGCTGTTGGAGGAGGATCGGGCGCGTCACGATGCGGTAACAGCAGCGATTGCTGCTGTTGAAAAGGCGCAGCACAGCCCGCAGTATCAGATTGTTGATGTGGACATCTATACGCAGGCCGCCGCCCGTGTGATTGCGGTGTATCAGCTTCGCCTAGATCGCATGGACGGCGCTCCAGGCGAGCGCGAGGCGGGGCAACTGAGGAAAGCTGATCAGGCCGAACGCGCGTTACGACTGGCTGGCTTGCAGGCCGAGCGCGAGGCCATTTATAAGCTGGCGCGGCAATCCACCATCTCCGACGAGACATCACGCAAGTTGGTGCGCGAGATTGATCTTGTGGAAACGCGTTATCGTTAGGCGTGCTTTGTTATTAATCTTAGGACGTGGCTGAGGTGGACGATATAGACTAATAACGCATCGCGTTATTAGTTGGGGCATTTTTGACGCTTGCCAAGCCAAAAAGCACTAAAAAAAGGCGATTTTTACCCAAAAAAATGCGTATTTTAGTGGGGGTATATGCCTTAATCTGGCTAACAGCCATAAAACACGAGCGGGAGGCAAAATACCGGCATGAGTATACCCATGCCGCGCGTGCGAGCGAGCATGATACCCGTCACGCTCATTCGTGCTGGATTGCGCCCATTAGGCGCCTAAGACTTCCAGTTCATCCTGCTTTTGCAGCCACTCTGCTTCATGTTGCGCCAGTTCTTTTGCGCAATGAGCCTGATCGGCTAGCAGTGTTTTTAGCCAATCCTTGTTAACTTGGTCATAGACCGACTGATCGGCGAGCTGCGTGTCGATTTTCGCTTTCTTGTCATTCTGCTTGGAGATTTGCTCTTCCAGCCGCTTGATGCGCGCTTCGATCGGCTTTTTGAGGGCGGACAGGCGCTGACGTTGCTCGGCTTCCTGCTTCTTTTGTTCGCGCCGGTCAATGGCGGAAGTTGTAGTTTGCGCCGCCGATGTCTTGGAAACGGGCAGGATGTCGGTGCCTTTGCCTAGCTTGGTCTGGAACAGCCAGTCGCGGTAATCGTCAAGATCGCCGTCAAATTCCTGGACGCGTCCGTTGGCGACGATGATAAATTCGTCGGTGGTCGCGCGCAGCAGGTGACGATCATGCGATACCACAATCAGCGTACCTTCGAATTGGGCCAGCGCATCGGTCAGCGCCTCACGCGTTTCAAGGTCAAGGTGGTTGGTTGGTTCATCCAGCAGCAGCAGGTTAGGGCGCTGCCAGACGATCATTGCGAGCGCAAGCCGCGCTTTTTCGCCACCGGAAAACGGCGCGATCGAACTGGTTGCCATCTTGCCGGCGAAATTGAAACCACCGAGAAAGTTGCGCAATTCCTGCTCGCGCACATTGGGCGCAATTTTCGCCAGATGCCAGAGCGGCGATTCGTCGTGACGCAGCATTTCAACTTGATGCTGTGCAAAGTAACCGATATTGAGACCTTTGCCGATCGTCATCGTGCCAGACAGCGGCGTGAGTTCGCCTGCAATCGTTTTGATCAGCGTCGACTTACCCGCGCCATTTACACCCAGCAAGCCGATGCGCTGCCCAGTCTGGAGCGAAAAATCGATATCGGACACAACGATTTTGGTGTCAACGACGTCGCCATGCTCATCGGTGATCTGATAGCCAGCATCAACATCTTCCATCACTAGCATTGGATTTGGCGCATTGTCTGGCTCGCGGAATTCGAACGAAAATTCGGCCGCTGCGCGCAATGGCGCAAGCTCTTCCATTTTCTCCAGCATTTTCATGCGGCTTTGCGCCTGACGCGCTTTGGATGCTTTGGCCTTGAAGCGGCTGATGAAGGATTCGAGGTGGGAGCGTTGCCGCATCTGCTTTTCGATGCTGGCTTGTGCCAGTATCATTTGTTCGGCGCGTTGGCGCTCAAAGGCAGAATAGTTGCCGCTGTAGCGTTTCAGCTTACATTCGTCGATATGCAGGATGACGTTGACGACGCCATCAAGAAAGTCGCGGTCATGCGAAATGATGATCAGCGTGCCGGTGTAACGCTTGAGCCAGTCTTCGAGCCAGATGATCGCATCCAGATCCAGATGGTTAGTCGGTTCATCCAGCAGCAGCAGGTCGGACGGGCACATCAGTGCTTGCGCGAGGTTCAAGCGCATACGCCAGCCGCCGGAAAAGCTCGATACTGGCTGCTGCATCTGTTCCAGCGTAAAGCCGAGGCCGATCAGCAATTGCTCGGCGCGCGATTTCACAGTATAGGCATCGGCGTCTGCCAGTGCGCCATGCAACTCGCCGATTTTTAGGCCGTTTTTGTTGCTCTCTGGTTGCGCTTCGAGCGCGGTTAACTCGGCTTCAAGTGCGCGCAGCGTGGTGTCGCCATCAATCGTGTAATCGAGGGCGAGGCGGTCAAGCGCGGGGGTTTCCTGCGCAACGTAAGCAACTCGCCAGCGGGCAGGGTAGTCGACTTCACCCTGATCGGCATGCAGCTCGCCGCGCAACATGGCAAACAGGCTGGTTTTGCCGGCACCATTGGAACCGATCAGACCGATTTTGTCGCCGGGATTAAGAGTGGCATCGGCGGATTCTAACAACGGCTTAACGCCGCGCGTAAGGCTAACTTGCAAAAAACGGATCATTTGGAAAACACTATGTAAAGCAAAAATGCTTGGTTCAGAAAGCGAGCGCTAGAACAGTTGTTCTGGTGCTGGCTGGATGGTAGATCGCCCTTCATGACGACAAGTGGACTGTGATTGACTCAGGTTCCCACGTTACGAAATCGCGCTACAAAATGAAACGCCGCCTTCCCGCCTGGGCGGGAAAGGCGGCAATATCATCAAGCGCCAAATTTTGCGTCTGCTCTGCCTCCGACTTGGCCTTGCAACTGCAGGGCTTCGATCAGGAACACGCGGTCGTCTCCGCCACTGGTCGTGAGCCAGGTCAGTTGCAGATCGGGCAGCGCAGCTTCGGCGTTTTCAAACTCATTGCCGATTTCGACCACGAGAATGCCGTCGCTGGTCAGCCACTTACTTGCTTCGTAGACAATTCTGCGCACCAGATCCATGCCATCTTCGCCGCCAGCCAGTGCACCCTGTGGTTCGTGACGGTATTCGTCCGGCAGCGTATCCATTGACGCGCTGTTGACATAGGGTGGGTTGGCGATGATCAGGTTGTAGCGCTGGGGTTCAAGCTTGTTGTACAGGTCAGACTCTACCAGCGCGATGCGGTTCTGCAGGTCGTAATCATTGACGTTTACTTCTGCGACATCAAGTGCATCAGTCGATATGTCGACTGCATCGATCGCCGCATTCTGAAATACGTCTGCCATCATGATGGCGAGGCAACCAGAGCCAGTGCATAACTCAAGCACGTTTTCAACCCCATCTGGATCACTGATCCATGGTGAGAATTTGTCTGGAATCAGTTCGGCAATGAAGGAGCGTGGTATCAGCACACGCTCATCGACGTAAAAGCGGTAGTCGCCGAGCCATGCTTCCTGTGTGATGTAAGCGGCAGGCACTCGATCGGTGGTGCGGCGCTCGATTACGTCCAGCACGCTGGCAATTTCATCGGCCAACATACGCGCATCGAGGAAGGGGTCCAGCTTGTCTATCGGCAGTTTGAGCGTGTGCAGAATCAGATAGGCAGCTTCATCATAAGCGTTGTTGCTACCGTGGCCGAAATACAGCTCAGCGCCTTGAAAGCGGGAGACGGCATAACGCAATAGATCACGAACGGTGACGAAAGTATTGGCGGGCAGGTTCATGGGAGCCTCTATAAGTTGGTGGCGTTAAACATGGGCAGTGCATTCCTGTGCGTACAAAAAATGTGTGATCCGGCGTGAAATTCTACGCCACACTCAGGTGCTTTTGATGCACTACACTGCGCCTTGCACCCTATGTCGCTTACAGCAGCAAGTTTTCCAGCGTGCGGCGGTAAATGTTCTTCAGAGGATCGATATGTTTGATGTCGACATGCTCATCAATCTTGTGAATGCTGGCAGTCAGAGGACCGAATTCTATCACCTGCGGGCAAATTTGCGCGATGAAACGACCATCCGAGGTACCGCCGGAGGTGGATAGTTCGGTGTCTATGCCGGTTTCCGTCTTGATTGCAGCCGATAATGCAGCGCTCAATTCACCGCGTGGCGTCAGGAAAGCCTGACCGTTGATGCTCCATTCCAGCGTGTACTCAAGCTTATGGTGATCAAGGATTGCCTGCACGCGTTGCTGCAAGCCTTCAGTCGTGCTGGCAGTCGAAAAGCGGAAATTGAAGTCGACTACGACTTCGCCTGGAATCACGTTGGACGCGCCAGTGCCGCCGTGGATATTTGACACTTGCCACGAAGTAGCATCGTAATATTCGTTGCCGTTGTCCCATTGTTCTGCCACCAGTTCCAGCAGCGCCGGCGCAAGTTGATGCACCGGATTGCGCGCCAGATGTGGATAGGCGATATGGCCCTGGATGCCTTTTACCGTCAATTTGCCGGACATGGACCCACGGCGCCCATTCTTGACGACATCGCCCAATTGGCTGGTTGAGGTTGGCTCGCCAACGATGCAGTAATCAAGCTGCTCGCCGCGCGCCTTCAGCCGGTTGCAGACGATGACGGTACCGTCGGTTGCAACGCCCTCTTCATCACTGGTGATTAGAAAGGCAATCGATCCTTTGTGATCGGGGTGGGCTGCAGTAAATTCTTCGCAAGCGACCACCATGGCGGCAATTGATGTTTTCATGTCAGCTGCGCCGCGCCCATAGAGCTTGCCATCGCGTTGCGTAGGCAGGAAAGGGGCCGATTGCCACTTGTTGGCAGGCCCTGTTGGCACAACGTCAGTGTGACCGGCAAATACGAGTACGGGTTGGGTCGAGCCATGTCTTGCCCACAGATTGGTAACGCCGTTGGAGACGATGGTTTCGCAAGTGAAGCCTAGCGGCGCCAGACGTTCAATCAATAATTGTTGGCAATCTTTATCATCAGGCGTGATGGAAGGGCAGGCGATCAGTTGTTCGGCAAGTGCGAGAGTTTTGCTCATGGTGCGTATATTTTCGGTTAAATCGAAGGGGCGGCGACAGTATGCCTGAAATGATTATTTGATGCTGATTTTGAGTTTGTAGTTTGCATTGCCGCCCGTGCCCCTTATTTTGTCTTGACACTGCCAGAACAGACATCGCCTTCTGGGATGCCTGTCAGCCATTTTTTGAGCAGTTTTGTGCGGTCAAGTGTCATCGTTTCCATCACTCCACAGTTGCACACGCCATAAGCAGAGCCATATTGCATCTGTTTGTCGGTTTCAGGGAAAATCGACTCGGCATGGGCATCGCGATATGAGAGCCACGCCTTTTGGGCATTCTTCAGTTTTTCGAGGAATACCTTGTCTTGTTTATATTCGGCGAGGATGGTTTTGTAAACCTTATTTAGTTCTGCATCCTGCATCCGCCTTCTTGTACCCGGCACAGGCAGTACTTTGCATGTCGCTTTGCGTAGCAGCGAGGGCGCTGCCGGACAAAAATGTGATGGCTGTAATCAAGGCTGCGCAAAATTTGATTAGGGACATAGTGGCTCCAGATGTATTTATGGTGTAATTTTTGCTAGATGCTGGTGCTGAAGTGTTCCTGCGCTTGCTCATAATTTCATTGTAAATTCAGCAAAGCTGGGGGCGTCCGCCTTTGGGGCGTTCAGATCAGGCACTTGTTGGTTCGATCGAGTGGACGAGTGCCCATTGTTGAGATGCCAGAGCAGGTTGGTGGCAGAGTCGGAATACGCCAGTGCGTCATCGCGCGTGATTAAGCCGCTCTTGAGAAGTTTGATCAGCGCCAGTTCAAACGTTTGCGAGCCAGGTGAAAGGCTTTTTTCGATCGCTTCACCAATTGCATCGATTTCGCCTTTTTCGATAAGCTCGGCCACATACTGCGTATTTCGCATGACTTCAACTGCTGGAACGCGTCCACCCTTAGTGCAGCGAATCAGGCGCTGGCAAACGATGGCCTGAATGGTAGAAGACAGATCTTGCAGCAGCGCTTGCCGGTTCTCGAGTGGGTAAAAACTAATGATTCGGTTCAATGCGTTATAGCTGTTGTTCGCGTGCAGCGTGGCGACAACCAGGTGGCCTGATTGCGCGTAGGCAATAGCTGATGTCATGGTGTCCTTGTCACGGATTTCACCTATCAGGATGCAGTCTGGCGCCTGACGCAATGCGTTCTTCAGCGCTACGTTCAGAGATGCTGTATCAGCACCGATTTCGCGCTGGTTGACGATCGATTTCCTGCTTCGAAACAAATATTCGATCGGATCTTCCAGCGTCAGAATATGCCCCGATTGCTTGATGTTGCGACGATCCAGCATCGAGGCTATCGTTGTCGATTTTCCGGAGCCGGTAGCGCCTGCAATCAGGATGAGTCCATGCCGCGCGGTGACAAGTTCCTCTAACACCGGAGGCAGGTTCAGCGTATCCATATCAGGTATGGTGCTGGGGATGTAGCGAAAAACCGCAGAGATACTGCCACGCTGGCAAAAGGCAGACAGACGGAAGCGCCCGATATTGTGTGCCGGAATGCCGATATTGAGTTCATTCTCGGTTGTCAGTCGCTGCATATCTTCGGGAGAAACGATTTCAGATAGCAGCGCTTTGATGCCCGCCAATTCCAATTTTTGATCGTTGATGGGAATTAGTTCGCCATTGATTTTCAGGTGAATGGGTGAATTGACGGCAAAAAACATGTCTGATGCAATTTTTTCCTGCATCAGTTGAAACAAGCGCTCTATTGCCATGAATCCCCCTTCATTCTAATTCCGGTTGAACTGAAACGTTCATGTTGAGGGCGGTGACTCTGCGATCAAATCGATCCTAAAAAACACCTTCCATCAATACCTGTAAACCTGCAAAAGTGGAACCCAGCGATCTGCGTCAGACGCCCCGCAGCAAATCATTGATGCTGGTCTTGGCGCGGGTTTTGGCGTCTACCTGCTTGACGATGACTGCGCAGTATAGGCTGTATTTGCCGTCGTCCGAAGGCAGGTTGCCAGAGACAACAACTGAACCAGCTGGGATACGGCCATAGCTGACGGTGCCGGTGGCGCGATCGTAAATTTTGGTCGATTGACCAATGTATACGCCCATCGAAATAACGCTGTTTTCCTCAACGATGACGCCTTCGACAATTTCAGAGCGCGCGCCAATGAAGCAGTTGTCTTCGATGATGGTTGGGTTGGCTTGCATCGGCTCCAACACGCCGCCAATGCCAACGCCGCCGGAAAGATGCACATGCTTGCCGATTTGGGCGCATGAACCTACGGTGGCCCAACCATCAATCATGGTGCCTTCATCCACATAGGCGCCGATATTGACGAACGATGGCATCATCACCACGTTTTTGCCGATGAAGCTGCCGCGGCGTACGATGGCTGGTGGCACTACGCGGAAGCCACCTTCTTCAAAATCTTTGGCTGTGTAATTGGCAAATTTGGTGGGAACTTTGTCATAAAACTGCATGACGTTCTTGCCGTCGGCCCCGATCGGCATGCATACATTTTCTTCCAGGCGGAAGGAGAGCAGTACCGCTTTTTTGATCCATTGATTGACGACCCAGTCTGCCCCCGTTTTTTGTGCTACACGTAGCGTGCCGCGATCCAGCTGGTCAATGACGTGAGCTACCGCTTCGCGGACTGCTGCTGGTGCTGCGCTGGGAGAAATGCTGGCACGCTCTTCCCATGCCTGGTCGATAATTTGTTGAAGTTGTTGGGTCATTTTATTGATATTTTTTGAAAAAACGTTAATTAGGATTGTGAAAGTTTATTAGTGAATTCAACGATGCGGCGCGCAGCATCCAGACATTCTTCGATCTCGGCCACGAGTGCAATTCGGATGCGGTTTTCACCCGGGTTAATGCCGCGCGCTTCGCGTGCGAGATAGCTGCCGGGCAGAACTGTCACATTATATTCGGCGTACAGACGTCTTGCATATTCCACATCGGATAGCCCGGTGCGGGCATGAACTTCAGCCCACAAATAAAAGCTGGCGTCGGGCAGTGCCACATTGAGCACTTGCTGCAGCATGGGCGTCACCTGCTTGAATTTTGCCGCATATTTGGCGCGGTTTTCAGTGACATGCTGTTCGTCACTCCAAGCTTGGGCCGATGCTGCCTGTATCGTGGGGCTCATTGCGCTGCCGTGATAGGTGCGGTAAAGCAGAAATTGTTTGATGATGGCCGCATCGCCAGCGACAAAACCGGAGCGCAAGCCGGGCACATTGGAGCGTTTGGATAAGCTCGACAGGATAATCAGGCGCGCAAAGTCGTCACGGCCGAGCATGTGTGCTGCTTCCAGACCGCCCAGCGGTGCTTTGTCACCGAAATAAATCTCGGAATAGCATTCATCAGACGCAATCAGGAAGCCATAACGGTCGGACAGCTCAAATAATTCTTTCCAGTCCTCGATTGTCAGTACGGCACCGGTCGGGTTGCCAGGAGAGCAGAGGAATAATACCTGCACACGCTCCCAGACATCTGTGGGAATGCTTTGGTAGTCAGGCGCAAAATTGCGCGCAGGGTCGGAATTGGCAAAATAGGGTTCAGCACCTGCCAAATAGGCTGATCCTTCATAGATTTGGTAAAACGGATTAGGACAAAGCACCAGTGGTGCCTTTTTGTTCGGGTCAATGACTGCCTGTGCCAGCGAGAACAGAGCTTCCCTTGAGCCTAGTGTTGGTAGGATTTGGGTTGCCGGATCTATTGCAGGCAAATGGTAACGTTGCTTGAGCCAGTTAGCGATGGATGTGCGCAGTTGGTCCGTGCCCAAGGTGCCAGGGTAAGAGGAAAGTCCTGCTAAATTATCAATCAGCGCCTGCTTGATGAAATCAGGCGTTGGATGGCGTGGTTCGCCAAGGCCAAGGCTGATGTGCGAGTAAGCAGGGTTTGGCTGGATGTCGGAAAACAGCTGGCGCAGTTTTTCAAAAGGGTAGGGTTGTAACTTTTGAAGAAGTGGGTTCACGTTGCTAGGGAGTTAGGTTGGTTGGAGTCTGGCGATCTATGATGGCCATGTTCAAATCTGGCAACATTATGCGGGAAGGGGTGTTTTTGCACAATGTTGGCTGGATTCAAAAAAATTGGCATTTTCTGTCAATCTTGCAATACTATCAGGGAATCGTAGATATCAAAGTTGCCGAAATTTTAGATGAATAAGGGAGCCGGAAAATGGCACTGGTGCGATGGGGAGATAAATATCTAGTTGGCGACGAGGTAATCACAAGGCTCTGTTTGTGATGGTAAACGAGTTTTACGATGCATTTCAGGAAACTCGAAAGCGCAGCGATATTATTATCAATTTGGTAAATATTATGAAACGATTTATGCCTTGAATCATCGTCTGGAGTCAGACCCAGCGCCACTTGACCGGCAAGCGATAACATTTTTGAAGAACTGGTTGGTGGATCATGTTGTAGGGGAAGATTTCCAATTTGGTGAATTCTTGCGCCAAGAAAAAATTAATTAGTGAGGTAATTCCAACACGACATTTGGTATTGTCAGTTTTGTCGTGGATTCAAGCTGAGCATCAGGCCTACAGTGGTATGATACGGAGACCGACGCGGGGCGTTTGTCGGGCGTATTCTACCCCTTCTAATTACGCGATTCCTCACCTTATAACTGATAACTTTCGATAAAGTGCGATTAACTTCTATTAAATTGTCAGGGTTCAAGTCTTTTGTCGACCCCACTAATTTCCAGGTGCACGGACAACTCGTTGGCGTCGTCGGCCCCAATGGTTGTGGCAAATCCAACATCATTGATGCGGTGCGCTGGGTCTTGGGCGAGTCTCGCGCTTCAGAATTGCGCGGCGAGTCGATGCAGGATGTTATTTTCAATGGTACGGTCAGCCGCAAGCCTTCGGGGCGATCTTCGGTAGAGTTGGCTTTTGATAACTCGGCGGGTAAGGCCTCGGGACAATGGGGGCAGTATGCTGAGATTGCGGTCAAGCGGATTTTGACGCGCGACGGTTCGTCAACTTACTACATCAATAATCAGGCTGTACGCCGCCGCGATATTCAGGATCTTTTTCTGGGTACAGGCTTGGGCTTGCGCGCTTACGCGATTATCGGACAAGGCATGATCTCGCGGATTATTGATGCGAGGCCTGAAGAACTGCGCGTCTTTCTGGAAGAGGCTGCAGGCGTATCTAAGTACAAAGAGCGTCGCAGGGAAACCGAAAATCGTTTGCACGACACGCGCGAAAATTTGCTGCGGGTTGGAGATATTCTGCGTGAACTGGATTCTAACCTGGAAAAATTGGAATCGCAGGCGGTAGTGGCGCGCAAATTTCATGATTTGCAAACCGATCAGGATGAAAAGCAAAAACTGCTTTGGTTGCTACGTAAAAACGAAGCAGGCATTGAGCGAGTCAAAATATTCCATGACATCGAGCGAGCGCAAATCGCGCTTGAAGAGCAGACGGCTGGTTTGCGGCGCGCTGAAACTGCACTTGAGCAAATGCGTCAGTCGCACTTTGAAACTGGCGATCGCATGCATCAGGCGCAGGGGCGACTGTATCAAACCAATTCTGAAATCGGTAGTCTGGAAGCGCAGATCAGGTTTGTCATTGAATCCCGTAGTCGTCTTCAGTCACAGTTGAATACGTTAGCGCGTCAGCGCGACCAGTGGCAGCAGCAGGGGCAGTTACAGCAGGATGAGTTGACGCAGGCCAGGCAACGTCTCGAAGAGTTGGTCATGTCTGTGGCGCAATCTCAGGAAGTTTTGCAGCAGCAAGGTGATGCCTTGCCACTTTTTGAGCAGGCATGGCGTGAGGCACGTGATAAAGCCAGTGTTTTGCGTGAAAGCATCACCTCAGTGCAGCAGCAAATTGAGCTTGAGTCGGCTCATCACAGGAATGCGTCGGGGACATTATCAGCGTTGAGCTTGCGACGTGAGCGCTTGTCCCAGGAAAACAAAGGTTTGCAGGCACCCGAAGAAGCTCGTTTATTGCTTTTGAAGGGGCAACAGGAAGAGGCGCAGACAGGACTGCAAGAGGCGCAACAGCAAGTTGACGTACTGCTTGAGCAGCGGCCGGCCCTGGAAGAAAACATGCGGGCATTGCAACGTCAGGTCAATGAAGAAAATGCCAGCCAAGCGCAGTTGGAAGCGCGGCTCTCTGCCTTGAAACAATTGCAAGAGAGTGTGCAGACGCAAGGTAAGGTACAGCCCTGGCTGGAAAAACACGGGTTTGAAGCAATGCCTCGCCTGTGGCAAAAGCTACAGATAGAGCAGGGTTGGGAAACGGCACTGGAGTCGGTCTTGCGTGAGCGTACATCGGCACTGGAAGTGTCGAATATTGACTGGGCCAAGGCCTTCTTCAATGATGTGCCGCCTGCGAAGCTTGCTCTTTTTTCCGCCGCTGGAAATATGGGGGCGCTTGGCAGTCCAGATGCTCCATCAGGCTTGATTCCGCTGCTTGCCTTGATGAAGTTGAATGACATAGGCATGCAAACCTTGATGCAGGACTGGTTGCACAAGGTGTTCATTGCGGAGAATGCTGAAGCGGCTTTTGCCAGCCGCGATAAATTGCCGCCAGGCGGATGTCTGGTCTGTCGTGAAGGTCATTTGATAGACCGGTCGAGTGTTCGTTTTTATGCTCCTGACTCCGAGCAGGATGGGATGATGGCGCGACGCCAGGAAATTGAAAATCTTGCCAAACAGCAGCGAGTGCAGCAATTGCTCAAGGAAGAAACCCAAGCTCGTTTGGTGCGTGAAGAGGCTGGTTTGTCGCAGCTCAACCGCAGCTTGCAGGAATGCCGCCAGGTTGTAAACACCTTAACGCAGACAGTTCACGCACAGCAAATAGACATTATCAAACTGTCGGAATTGCATGCGCGCTTTCAACAGCGCAGTACACAAATTGCCTCCGAGCTTGACGAAATTGGCGCATTGGAAGCTGAGCAGCGACAGATTCTGGCTGAAATGGAGGCGCGTTTCGAACAACTGGACATCGCTTTGGCGGGAGCGCAGGAACGTTATGAAAATAGCCAGACCGATTTCCTATCGAAGGAACAGCAGCTGAACGATACGCGGCAGCGCTTGAGAGATTACGAGCGGTCTGCTCAGGAAGCAGAATTCTCGGAAAAATCGCAGCGCAACCGGATAGACGAATTACAGCGCAATATTGCTTCAGCGCAGGAGCAGGCGGAAAAGCTGCTTTTTGACATGCAGCAGGGCAGTCTCGAATTGGAAACGCTGGATGATAAGGCTGCGCAGGCTGGTTTGCAAGTCTTGCTGGATCAGCGCATGGATCAGGAGCGCGCATTGTCTGATGCGCGGCATGAGCTTGATCAGATTACTCAGCAGCTGCGTCAGTTTGATGAGGCTAGATTGCAAATTGAGCGCAGTCTGCAACCGCAGCGAGACCAAATCACCGAATTGCAATTGAAAGAGCAAGCGGCACGCCTGAATGAAGAAAGTTTTGCACTGCAATTGTCTGATGAGCAGGCGGATGAAGCCGCGTTGGCGACGATGTTGCGTGCCGACATGCGACCATCCTGGTTGCAAGCTGAAGTGACGAGACTGACGAATGCCATTGCTGCGCTAGGGGCTGTCAATCTGGCCGCTCTCGAGGAATTGGTGCTAGCATCCGAGCGTAAGCAATTTCTTGATGCCCAGCATGCAGATTTGACCGAAGCGATTACTACGCTTGAAGGCGCAATCCGAAAAATTGATGGCGAAACGCGTGACATGCTGCAGGATACGTTTGACAAGGTCAATCAGCATTTTGCAGAATTATTCCCTATTCTTTTTGGTGGAGGGCAAGCAAAATTGATAATGACGGGGGGCGAAATTCTCGATTCTGGCGTGCAGGTGATGGCGCAGCCGCCTGGCAAGAAGAATGCGACCATTCAGTTGCTGTCAGGCGGTGAAAAGGCGATGACTGCGATTGCACTAGTTTTTGCCTTATTCCAGCTTAATCCAGCGCCTTTCTGCTTGCTGGATGAGGTGGACGCACCGCTGGATGACACCAATACCGAGCGTTATTGCAATATGGTCAAACGCATGTCTGACAAAACACAGTTTTTGTTTATTTCACATAATAAAATAGCAATGGAAATGGCGCAGGAATTGATCGGCGTGACGATGCAGGAACAAGGGGTCTCACGCATTGTGGTGGTGGATCTTGAATCCGCTGCGGATTTTGCTTCTGAGGTGCAAGCAGCATGACTGATCTACAAATAAGTTTAATCGCTATCGGCGGCGCCATTGTGATTGGCGTCATTGGATACAACAAGTTGCATGAACATCGCGCAAAGAAAAATGTCGAACGCGCTTTTTCTGGAGGGCAGGATGATGTTTTGATGAGTCCATCTATATCTCCAGCAATGCCAGACCGCCATGAACCGGTTTTTTCGGCGCAGGAATTTACTGCCCAGAATGAATTACCGGCTGAAAATATGCCAGTTCAAGATGCACCAGCAATGGACGACGAGGAATCGAGTGCTCCCGCCCAGATCAAGGACTTGCCGGTTGATGAACTTATTGATTGCATCATACCTCTGGTATTGGAAGAGCCGGTCAGAGGCGATAAGGTTCTACCATTGCTGCAAACGCTTCGTCATGTTGGTAGCAAGCCAGTTCATTTCATTGGGTTATCGCAGTCGAGCGGGTGGCAGCCGATTAGTCACGGAAACATCTATACGGAATTGCAGGCGGGAGTCCAGCTTGCTAATCGTAGTGGTGCATTAAATGAGCTTGAGTACTCTGAAATGGTGGTCCGACTCCGCCAGATTGCCGATGACATTGATGCCGAACCTGGCATCCCCGACATGTCATCCGTAATGGCTGCGGCAAGATCTGCCTATCAGTTTGTTTCTCAACACGATGCGCGTTTGGGCATCAACGTTCGTTCCAATGGTGCCCCTTGGGAGATCAATACGCTGCTGGCAGCTTTGGAGCGGCAGGGTTTTGACGTGCGGCCAGACGGCCGTTTCGTGATGTTGGATGGTGATGGCGCAGTATTGTTCTCATTGACGACAAATGAAAATGTGGCTGCAGAATATACCTCATGCCTGACGCTTTTGCTTGACGTGCCCCGCGTGGCACCTCTGAAGGATGGTTTTGGCATGATGCTGGCGTGTGCCAAATTATTAGTGAAGCGCCTAGATGGCACTATTGTAGATGATGGCAATCTGGCTTTGTCCGACGAGGTTCTGGAAGAGATCGCAGGTCAGGTCACAGCGTTTTACGAAGAAATGCAGGCAGCAGATATTCCTGGAGGCTCACCCAGAGCCTTGCGTCTGTTTATCTAGAATCCTCAAGTTAAAGCCACAATGCAACACGATCTGTTTGCCTCCAAAGGGGCTGGCAAAGCTGAGGAACAAGTTGTACAGGACGAGTGGCGCACACGTGCCGCCTGGATTGGCGGTGAGTTGAGCCGTCACAACTACGCTTATTACGTTCTCGATGCGCCGACCATCCCGGACGCGGAGTATGACAAGCTGTTCCATGAGTTGCAGGACTTGGAAGCAGCACACCCTGAACTCGTCACCCCGGATTCGCCGACCCAGCGTGTTGGCGGTATTCCTCTGGCGCAATTTTCACAAGTCTTGCATTCTGTGCCGATGCTTTCATTGGGGAACGGTTTTGAAGAAGGCGATATTATTGCTTTCGACCGCCGTGTGCGAGAAGGACTACAGAGTGAGTCAGTGGAGTATGCGACAGAGCTGAAATTTGACGGGCTGGCAATTAATCTACGCTATGAAAACGGGCTGTTGGTGAAAGCAGGCACGCGTGGCGACGGCGAGACCGGCGAGGATGTCACCGAAAATATCCGCACGATTCGTGCGATTCCGCTTAAGTTACGTACTGAACATCCGCCAAAAGTGCTGGATGTGCGCGGCGAAGTGCTGATGTATAAGGCTGATTTTTCTCGGCTGAACGAGCGCCAGCGCGAAACGGGACAAAAGGAATTTGCCAATCCACGCAATGCAGCGGCCGGCAGTTTGCGACAACTGGATTCGCGCATCACGGCACAACGTGCGCTACGTTTTTTTGCGTATGGTATAGGCGCACTCGATGGTGCAAACATGCCGCTTACCCATGCAGCGCTGCTCGACTGGTACATAGAACTTGGCATCCCCGTATGCAATGAGTGCGCCATTGTCTCTGGTGCGGAAGGCTTACTGGAATTTTTCAGACTGGTTGGCAATAAACGCGGACGCCTGCCATATGACATTGATGGCGTGGTGTACAAGGTCAATCGGCTTGATCAGCAGCAGCAGCTTGGCTATGTGACACGCGCCCCACGATTTGCGATTGCACACAAGTTTCCGGCTGAGGAAGCAATGACGACTCTGCTTGATATCGAGGTGCAGGTTGGCCGTACTGGCGCAATTACTCCGGTGGCACGCTTGGCTCCCGTGTTTGTCGGCGGCGTGACCGTGACCAATGCGACATTGCACAATGAAGATGAAATCAGCCGCAAGGATATACGCATTGGCGACACCGTCATTGTGCGGCGTGCTGGAGATGTGATTCCCGAGGTGGTTGCACATGTGCCGGAATCGCGAACAGATAATGCTCGTAAATTTGTGATGCCGACAGCCTGCCCGATTTGCAGTTCGCCCATCATCAAGCAAGAGGACGAGGCCATTGCGCGTTGTTCCGGAAGCTGGACGCGATGCCCAGCACAAAGAAAAGGTGGTCTGCAGCATTTTGCATCACGCAAGGCGATGGATATTGAAGGTCTTGGTGACCAGTTGATTGAACAGTTGGTCGACAAGAATATTATTACGACGGCAGCGGATCTATACCGACTTGATGGCAGTACACTTGCGGCGTTGGACCGTATGGCGGATAAATCTGCTCAAAACGTATTGGCAGCACTCGACAAATCAAAGTCGACCACCCTGGCAAGGTTTCTGTATGCGCTCGGTATCCGGCATGTAGGAGAAACAACGGCAAAAACCCTATCACGGCATTTCGGCAACCTTGATGCGTTATTGCACACGTCGGAGGATGCTTTGCTCGCAGTGCCAGATGTGGGGCCGGTGGTGGCGCATTCCATTGCACAATTTCTGTCTGACCCGGTAAACATCTCGCTTATTTCCCAGTTGCAGGCGGCTGGTATTAGATGGATAGACCATGAGCCGACAGCCAGTGAAATTTTGCCGCTACAGGGCAAGACCTTTGTGCTCACCGGGACACTGCCTACTTTAACGCGCGAAAAGGCCACGGAAATGATAGAGGCTGGTGGCGGCAAGGTGGCAGGCTCAGTTTCCAGTAAAACCAGTTTTGTACTTGCAGGCGAAGAAGCTGGCAGCAAATTGGCCAAAGCGGCGACATTAGGGATTACTATATTAAACGAATCAAACTTTCTGGAACTTATCAATGATATTAAAAGTTAGAAAAGCCGTATTCCCAGTCGCTGGTTTGGGCACGCGTTTTCTGCCTGCGACTAAAGCGCAGCCGAAGGAAATGCTCCCGATCGTTGACAAACCTCTCATTCAGTATGCGGTTGAGGAAGCCATTGCCGCGGGGATAACAGAATTAATCTTCATCACTGGTCGTAATAAGCGTGCGATTGAGGATCACTTTGATAAGGCTTATGAACTGGAACATGAGTTGGAGGCAGCTGGAAAAACGGACATGCTTGAAAGTATTCAGGGGTTCCTCCCCAAGGATGTGTCCTGTATTTTTATCAGGCAGTCCGCGCCGCTCGGACTTGGGCATGCGGTATTGTGCGCCCGCCCGGTTGTGGGTGATGAGCCTTTTGCCGTTATTCTGGCGGATGATCTGATGGACTCAAAGCCGGGAGGCCCGATGGTGCTGGCGCAGATGCTGGAGGTCTACGAGCGTGAAGGCACTAATTTGTTGGCAATACAAAACGTGCCTCGAGCAAGCACCGACAAGTACGGGATCGTCAGCGTTACGCCCTATCAGACAAAACTTGACCTTGTTTCCAGTATGGTAGAAAAACCAGCGCCACAGGATGCACCGTCAACGCTGGCAGTGGTTGGGCGTTATGTGCTGAACAGTAGCATTTTTAGTTGCCTGGAATTGTTGGGTAAAGGTGCTGGTGGCGAGATCCAACTTACGGATGGAATTTCTGCACTTATGAAGACAGAACCAGTCATGGCATTCCATTACGCTGGACGGCGTTATGACTGCGGAACAAAATTGGGATATTTGAAGGCAACTGTCGCTTTGGGCTTGAAGCATCCCGAAGTTGGCGCGGAATTTTCTGACTATATTGATGAACTGACACAGGCGGAGTAAATGGGTGTACGTAACATACTTAAGATGGGTGATCTGCGCTTGTTGCGCCGCGCTGAGCCTGTGACTGAATTCGGTACGAAAGAGATGGATGATCTGATCACGGACATGTTTGAAACAATGTACGTGGCAGATGGCGCTGGCCTGGCAGCACCGCAAATTGGCATCAACATGCAACTGGTCATTTTTGGTTTCGAAAGAAATGCGCGCTATCCGGATGCAGAAGCGATACCTCAAACTATTCTGATTAACCCGGTTATTACGCCGATAGGCACTGAAATTGATGAGTCATGGGAGGGATGCCTGTCCGTTCCAGGAATGCGTGGCGTGGTGCCGCGTTGGGAAAAAATTCATTACGAAGGTCTTGATCAGCATGGCAATTTAATCAGTCGTGATGCCGATGGATTTCATGCCCGTGTGGTGCAACATGAATGCGATCATCTGGGAGGCATTCTGTATCCAATGCGGATACGTGACTTGTCGCGTTTCGGGTTTATTGATGCACTGGCGCCTTGGGCGCAGGACACTGAAGAGTAAGTCTGATTGTTTGCCGCTAAACCTTTGGCAGAGTATTCCTGAAATTACTGGAAACGCGGCTTGCGCTTGTCAAAAAAGGCACTGATACCTTCTTGTGCATTCCAGTGATGCAGACTTTCAATAAAATGGTGTTTTTCTGTCCCAAAATGCTGAGCCAGTGTATGGTTTGATGCATCCTGTATCAGTGATCGAGTCGCCTCAACCGCCTCGCATGGAAGACGGGATATTTCATCAGCCAATGCGAGCGCTGTCTCCAGCGTTGTGCCCTCGGCGACGACATAGTTAACGATGCCTAGTGCATGCAGTCGCTCAGCGGAAATTGCTTTGCCTGTGGTCAGCACCTCAGTGGCCAACTGTCGAGGCAAAACACGTGTTACCAGCCATGAGCCGCCGCCATCTGGTGTCATGCCAAGTCCGATGTTGCTTATCATAAATATGGCGGATGCGCTGGCTACGATCATGTCGCACGACAGTGCCAGTGAAAAACCGGAACCGATGGCCGCACCTTCAACAGCAGCAATAATCGGCTTGGTGCAGTTTCTAACTGCCTCCATCAAGTTATGCAGATTATCTGTGGCGTCTATCTGTGTTGCCTTGTCCTGTACGCGGTTTTCAAGCAAATGATGCAAATTAGTGCCAGAGCTGAAAACGTTTCCAGCGCCAGTCAAAACGATTGCCAGAACTGACTCGTCACGTTCCGCAGTAGACACGATTTCAATCGCAGCAGCAACCATGTCTGGATGCAGCTCATTGCGCGTTTCCGGATCGGAAATTGCAATAATCAGGGTGCAGTCGGAACGTGATGTGTGCAGTTCTGCTGTCATTCAATTAGCCTGTATTGCGCAATCCTGCTGCGATGCCGTTGATCGAAAGATGAATCCCTCGATGCGCTCTGGCGTCGATGGTATCCGGCGTCTCTACGGCCGCCTTGCGATGGCGCTTGATCAACTCGACTTGCAGGAAGTTGAGTGGGTCGATGTAGGGCAGACGATGCCTGAGCGAACTGGCCAGCAAGGGATTGCTTGCAAGACGTTCCTTGTCTCCGGTGATTTGTTCCAGATAGTCAGTAGTGCGAGCAAGTTCGGCTGTGATGCGGTCGAAAATTTCGGTGCGCAGTTTTTCGTCTGTAACCAATTCGGCGTAGCGCGCAGCAATAGCGAGGTCAGTTTTTGACAGCACCATGTCCATGTTAGACAGTAATGCAGCAAAAAAAGGCCACTCCTTGTACATAGCTTGCAGCGTTGCAATTTTATTGCTGCTGTCGCCAGATTCTATCCATGACGATATTGCGCCACCGAAGCCATACCATCCTGGAAGCAGAAGGCGGCACTGTCCCCAGGAGAAGCCCCAGGGAATGGCGCGCAAATCTTCAATACGACGCGTGGATTTGCGGGACGCCGGACGCGAACCAATGTTGAGTTCGGCAATCTCGGCAATCGGCGTGGCCGTGAAGAAATAATCTGTAAAACCAGCAGTTTCATACACAAGGTTGCGGTATCCCTTGTAAGCCAGCGCGGACAGTTCGGATAGAACCCGTTCGTATTCAACCAGTTTTTTTGCAAAACTTCCTCCAGGTGCATGCGGCATCAGGCTTGCTTCCAGCGTACCAGAAACCAGTAGTTCCAGATTACGGTAGCCAATTTCTGCATGCATGTACTTGGACGCGATAATTTCACCTTGTTCGGTGAGGCGAATCTGCCCATTTACTGTACCGGCAGGTTGCGCCAGAACAGCATCGTAGCTTGGGCCTCCGCCCCGGCCGACCGTGCCACCACGGCCATGGAACAAGCGCATCTTGACGCCGAATTGATCGAAAACTTTTACCAGATGTTTTTCTGCCTTGTACAGTTCCCAGTTCGATGTCAAAAAGCCGCCATCCTTGTTGGAGTCTGAGTAGCCCAGCATCACTTCTTGCAGATTGCCCTGTCTTGCAATCAGGCGGCGCACCAGTGGTATCGCCATGACCTTCTGCATAATGTCGGCAGCGCATTGCAGATCCGGAATGGTTTCGAATAGCGGCACCACCATCAAATCGTGTTCCGCATCGGATGGTCCCGCAGAGGGAGGGGTATCCTCATCCCATTCTTCGCGCAAGAGCCCAGCTTCTTTTTGCAGCAGCAAAACTTCCAGCAGGTCGGATACATTCCTGGTGTGCGAAATAATGTAATTACGTATAGTGCGTGCGCCGTAACGTTGGCGAATTTCCTTTGCTGCACGCATGATTTCCAGCTCGGAAGTGGTCTCTGCGGAATACGTGATGAATGGCGAATACAGCAGGCGTGGCTGGTTCAGTTCTTCGAGTAGCAGCTTGACCTTGCCTTCCTCGTTCAGTGCGACGTAGTCGTGTTCAATTTTGGCACGGGAAAATAACTCGGTTAGCACTTGTTCGTGTACGTCGGAGTTTTGCCGCATGTCGAGTGTGGCCAGATGAAATCCAAAGATATCGATGGCGCGACGGATAGTTCCCAGGCGAGGGCGGATCAGTGCAGAACCCGCATTTGATTTGAGCGAATCAACAATGATTTGCATGTCACCCGCAAATTCTGCTGAATTTGCATAAGGCATGCCTGGCGCTACTTCATGCCGCAGGATATTGGTGGTCCCCAATTCACGTGCAGTGGCTGCCAAGCGGGCATAAATGCCGATTAAGGCACGCCGATAATGTTCATCAACCCGGTGAGGTGAGGTGTCGGCGGAAGCATTTGCCAACGCCAGCAATTCAGGGCTGAAACTGCTCAGTAGGGAGGACATCGACAGTTCAGCACCAAGTGCATGCACTTCTTCCAGATAAAAATCCAGAATGACGGTCGATTGGCGGATCAGGGCATGCCGCATAGTTTCTGCATTCACGTTTGGATTGCCGTCGCGATCGCCCCCGATCCAGCTTCCCATCTGTAAGTAAGTTGAAGACGTGAACGACTCACCCTTGTCTTCGGTGGGGAAGCGAGTTGCAACTTCACTCTCGATGGCATCGTACAGACTCGGCAATTCATGCAGGAAAGTAGTCTGGTAGTAGGACAGTGCATTATTGATCTCATCGGCAACCGTGAGCTTGGAGTAACGCAACATCCGTGTTTGCCATATAGTCGCGATGCGTGCGTACAGCATCTCGGAATTTACCTTTTGTTCTTTTGGCGTTTGCAGACGGTCTCGCTCGGATAACAAACGTGAAATCTCGCGTTCGGCATCCAATGTACTCTTGCGTTGCACTTCGGTTGGGTGCGCGGTTAGTACTGGCGATATCAGTGCGTCATGAAAAAACTCCCTGACTGCCTCTCCTGGCACGCCCGCATCGTTTAGTCTGGATAGAGCCAGTTCGATGCTTCCCTGCTCCGGTGGCTCGCCTGAAATCAAGCGCGCACGATGGCTGAGGTTCTGGTGTTTGTCCACCGCGATATTCGCGAGGTGTGAAAAATAGGAAAAGGCCCGCACAACGGCAATCGTCTGCACCTTGGTGAGGTCGCGCAACAGCTTGCTGAGTTTTTCATCGGATTGCGCGTTCTCTTCGCGCCTGAAACTGATCGCTGCGCGGCGGATCGTTTCGATGATGTTGAATACTTCCTCGCCTTCTTGTTCATGCACGACTTGCCCAAGCATTCGTCCAAGCAGACGGATGTCTTCTCTCAGCGGTGCATCGATATCGGTTAAGGATTTTTTTGCTTGTGGTTTTGCGCTAGGATGCTCAGTTGCCATGGCGGACATTTGCAATATTAGGTAGAGTGAAAAGGCAGGTGATTTTTTAATGCTGCATGCTAAACTGTAAAGCTAACTGCAAGGGGTTATTGTGCACCCTTATGCTTCTGAATTGAACAAAAAAATAAACGAGACTGTTTTGGAAAAAGCCACTCCATCAAAGCTGGTCATTGTATCCCGCAAAAGTCGCCTTGCCATGTGGCAGGCAAAACACGTCAGTACAAAATTATCCCTATTATATCCTCAGTGTGCGATTGATATTCTAGGAATGAGCACGCGCGGCGATCAGATTCTTGACCGATCGCTCTCCAGCGTTGGCGGAAAAGGGCTGTTCGTCAAGGAACTGGAGATGGCAATGGCAGATGGTCGTGCTGATCTGGCGGTGCATTCGCTTAAAGACGTGCCGCATGAATTGCCCCCCGGCTTTGTGCTCGCGGCAATTCTGGAGCGAGAGGATGCACGCGATGCATTTGTCTCCAATGACTTTGATACGCTCGATGCACTTCCGCCAGGAGCAGTGGTGGGCACCAGCAGCTTGCGCCGCCAGTCATGCATTCTGGCCCGTTATCCGCATTTGTCCGTGCGCCCGTTGCGAGGTAATGTCGATACCCGCCTTGGCAGGCTTGATCGGGGTGAATATGCAGCCATTATTCTGGCAGCAGCAGGGCTCAAGCGGCTGGATTTGCAGCAGCGTATTCGCTCATATCTGGAGCCTGAACAGATATTGCCAGCGGCCGGGCAGGGGGCGTTGGCGATTGAAATTCGCAATGATCGTGAAGATTTGCAAAAAATGCTGGCGCCGCTCAATCACGCCGCTAGTGCGCAGTCCGTCGTCGCAGAGCGCACCGTGTCGGCATTGCTGGGCGGGAGTTGCCAGATTCCACTGGCCGCGCATGCCAGCATAGATGGCAGCAGCATGCGTTTGAGGGCGATGGTGGCATCACCAGAAGGAAAACAAAGTGTTTTTGCCGAGGCAGTTGGTGCAGCGAATGCCCCTGAAGTGTTGGGGAAAGTGGTAGCGCACGAGCTGCAACGGCAAGGCGCAGCCGAAATTCTTGCGCGATTTGTTCTCGACATCGACCAAAATGTCTAAGCCGGTAATTATTACCCGTCCCTTGGCGCAGGCAACATTGCTGGCGTCCAAGGTGTCCGCCTTTGGGCGTGATGCCATCTTGTTTCCGTTGTTTGAAATCAGCCCGCTGCCTGACCAGGGCGCATTAAAGGCTACGTTGGCGCAGTTGTCATCCTATGCGCTGGTTGCTTTTGTCGGTCCTAATGCGATTAACGCTGTTTTTTCGCATATGCGCGACTGGCCTAGTGAGGTGGCCATTGCGATTATGGGAGAGGGTAGTCGTGTGGCGCTGGCTCAGCATGGTGTGACCGATGCAAATGCGACCATCTTCCGACCCAATAATACGCAAAGGACAGACTCGGAGACATTGCTCGAAGTGCTCGACCTTAAGGCTTTGCGTGGCAGGGAGGCTTTGATTGTTCGTGGGGAAACCGGGCGCGAGCTGCTGGGAGACGCATTGCGCCTTGGCGGTATTCTGGTGTCTCAAGTTGCAGCCTACCGTCGCACAGCGCCAGTATTGGACGAGGCGGGTCGTCTCCAGTTAAGACAATTACTGGAGACGCAGAACGACTGGATCGTAACTAGTTCGGAAGCTTTGCGTAATCTGATTCAAATGGTGACGTCTGTTGCCGGCGACGAGGGTGTGGCAAAATTGCAACGACAGCGCTTCGTGGTCTCACATGCCCGCATTGCAGAATCCGCTGAAAATTTGGGATTTCTCAATGTTGTATCTGCTGGCTCAGGCGACGAACTGCTGCTGGCTGCGATACAATCGTGATTATGAGCGAATCTTCCAAATCACCCGAACCCACTCAACTGAGTGACTTATCTGCTGATATCTCATCGCAGTCAGCTGTGGTCAGCACATTGAAGCCAAACGGTCTTCAAAAAATTCTCGTCATTGCCTGCGTGTTGCTAGCCTTGTTGCTGCTGGCGCAATGGTGGAATTCACGCGTCGAAACCAGCAGCTTGCGCGAGGAAATCGCGAGACGGCTGCAGGTTGGAGATAGCAGTAACATCGAAACTAAAAACCTGGCCAGCACAACGCAGGAAGGTGTAAAGGAATTGCAGTCCAAAGTCGCAGTACTGGAAGGCAAGCAGGCAGAAACACAGAGCCAGCAATTGGCGCTGGCGCAGCTTTATCAGGATCTCTCCAAAAATCGCGACGACTGGGCATTGGCTGAAATCGAGCAGGTACTCTCAACGGCGAATCAGCAGTTGCAACTCTCCGGCAATATTCAGGGTGCACTGATTGCGCTGCAAAACGCAGATCGGACTCTGGCACGTCTGGACAAGCCGCAGTTTGTGCTCATTCGGCGTGCCATCACGAAAGATATCGACAAGATCAAGTCGCTGCCGAGTGTTGATTTGACTGGCATAGCATTGCGTCTGGATAGCGTCATTAGCCAGATCGACAAGCTTCCCTTGTTTGCTGACGAAAAACCGGCAATCTCTGCCGTTCAGCCCAAGGCAGCGGTAAAAGAAGAAGACAAGGCTGCCAAACCAGTCTCGCCCAGAGCTCAGGCTGCAGAATGGTGGGGTGGGGTCGAGAATATTTGGCAAAGCTGGTCTAGCGAGATGTGGGGTGAGGTCAAACAATTGATCCGCGTGCGTAGCGTGGAAGAGCCAGACGCACTGCTGGTATCGCCGACCCAGGCTTACTTCATTCGTGAAAACTTGAAATTGCGCCTGCTGAACGCACGTCTTGCGCTGCTGTCGCGCAATGAAGCCACCTTCCGTAGCGACATGTTGGCGGCGCAGGATGCAATCAACAAGTATTTTGATTCACTTGCCAAGCAAACACAGTCGGTTCAGGCCATTTTGAAGCAGGTGCAGGGCAGTGATCTATCGATCGAAATGCCAGCGCTGGAAAGCTTGAATGCGCTGAATAATTTCAAGACCAAGCACTAAGGCGCTGACGATATATGCGCATATTTCTTTGGGTTCTCGCCTTATTTGCCACAGCTGTTGGTTTGGCGGTAGCGGCGCGCTTCAATACCGGCAATGTAGTGCTGTTTTATCCGCCCTACCGGATAGACTTGTCACTCAATTTATTTTTTGTACTGTTGCTTCTGTTTTTTGCGTTGTTGTATGCGATTGTTAGAACTGTTCGCAATGCGCGCAAAATGCCGGGGCGCGTTGCCGCTTACCGGCAGCAAAGGCGCGAGCGCGATGCTAATCAGGCCTTGCGCGATGCGCTGAAATCTCTGTTCGAAGGTCGTTTTGTACAGGCTGAGAAAGCAGCCGACCGCGCTGCTGGATTGCCGGAAAATGCCGGTTGCGCAGCCTTGATTGGTGCGCGTGCTGCCCATGCAATGCGTCAGTTTGATCGTCGGGACACTTGGCTGGCAACAATAGAAAATGACAACTCTTTCAAAACAGCGCGTCTGATTTCCACGATTGAATTATTGGTTGACGATCATCAAACGCAGGCTGCGTTAGATGCGATTCGGGAACTTAATGCCAGCGGGACAAGGCATATCCATGCATTGCGCTGGTCACTCAAGGCGAATCAACAGGCAAAAAATTGGGATGAAGTCTTGCGGTTGGTCAGGTCGCTGGACAACCATCGTGCGTTGCATCCGGCACTGTCCAGTCGTTTGCGTGAACTGGCATATGAAGACTTGCTGACATCACGTGGGCATGATGCCGAATCAATTCGCCGGGTATGGCAAAAAATTCCTGCTGAGGACCGCATGCGTCCTTATGTTGCTGTGCGTGCTGCGAGTGCGTTCAATGCGATCGGTCTCCATGATGAGGCACGTTTTCTCGTGGGCAAGGCATTGACCGCAGAGTGGGATGAGCGCCTATTGCGCGCGTATCGCGAATCGGCAGCGGAAGAAGGCTCATCTGCACTGCTGGCGCAGATAGAACAATGCGAAGACTGGACAAAGAAGCGTCCAGTAGATGCGGAACTTGCACTCACGCTTGGCACCTTGTGCCTGAAGCAAAAACTATGGGGCAAGGCTCAGCGCAATCTGGAGCAAACTTTGATGGGTAGCCCAGCAACAGAGTTGGCACAGGAAGCACATTTCAAACTGGCACAAATGCATGAGACCTTGGGCCAGTCTGACAAGGCTGCCGTTCATTATCGCCAATGTGCGCTGCTATCGTCTATGCCCTAATCTTTCTTATTAGGTGCAAGGTTCTGACAATTGCGCCGCAGGCTGTAAAAATTACCTATGACACTTTCCAAACGCACTATTTCTGTCGCGCCGATGTTGGATTGGACAGACCGGCATTGCCGCTATTTCCATCGCCAAATCACGCGCCATACCTGGCTTTATACTGAAATGGTGACGACTGGCGCGCTGCTGTTTGGCGATGTTGAGCGGCATCTCAATTTTAATCAAGAAGAGCATCCGGTTGCGCTGCAGCTGGGCGGCAGCAATCCAATTGATTTGGCGAAATGTGCCAAGCTGGGAGAACAATGGGGCTACGACGAAATCAATCTGAATTGCGGTTGTCCGTCGGAGCGGGTGCAGAATGGCGCATTCGGCGCGTGTCTGATGAATGAGTCAGCCCTGGTAGCTGATTGCGTCAAGGCGATGCGCGATGCGGTTTCGATAGACGTGACCGTCAAGCACCGTATTGGGATTGATGCGATCGAAACCTATGAGTTTGTGCGCGATTTTATTGGCACGGTTGCACAGGCCGGTTGCAACACCTTTATCGTCCATGCGCGTAATGCAATCCTGAAAGGATTGAGCCCGAAGGATAACCGCGAAATTCCACCTTTGCGTTATGACGTTGCTTATCGCCTGAAGCGTGATTTTCCGCAACTCGAAATTATTCTCAATGGCGGTATCAAGACAGAAGCTGAAATCGATCTGCACCTGCAGCACGTCGATGGCGTCATGATCGGCCGCGAAGCCTATCACCATCCTTACCTGATGGCGAACTTTGACGCGCGCTATTATGGCGACAATACTCCCGCCAAAACGCGTGAAGAAATCCTGCATGCGATGATGCCGTACATTGGCACACAGCTGGAGCGCTACGGCAAGGGTGCGGGCGGTGGACTGAAACTCAACAGCATCACGCGCCACATGCTGGGTTTGGTGAACGGTTTGCCTGGTGCGCGCAGTTTTCGTCAGCTGTTGTCCGATCCGGCCGAGCTTGCTGCTGGCGATCCAGCCTTGCTGCTTGAGGCGCTGGAAAAACTGCGCTGATTACTGAATTTCCCTTGAAAAGCGTCACTTCCGCCATGCGGGAACTAGACTGTTTTGCGCAAAATCATCCCTGATTCGATTTGTCACACTGAAGCCTAAAGAGCTGTCGCATAATTTGCAACAGAAGGAGGTGCACATGGACAATCAGAATCGCAAGCAGCAATGGATGGTGTGGTACGCAGTGATGGCAATCATCAGCGTGCTGATGCTCCGAGCCGTGTACCTGGACTGGCAGTCGAATGAGCCGCTTGCGTACAGCGAATTCTTGCAGCAACTTGATGCTGAAAATGTGAAGGAAGTTGCAATTTACGGCGACCATCTCCGTGGCGAACTGATCAAGCCGGGTGCCGATGGCAAGAAGCATTTTATCGTCAATCGCGTGGATAACCGGCTGGCCGAATTACTAGTCAGTCACAAGGTCAAATTCACCGGTGTAATTCAGGGTACGTTTTTACGAGACATCCTTGGCTGGATCATTCCTGCTGTAGTGTTTTTCGGCATCTGGATGTTCGTGATGAAGCGATTTTCCGAGAAGGGCGGGCTTGGCGGCGGCTTCATGTCAATCGGTAAAAGCAACGCAAAAGTCTATGTTGAGAAGGACATCGGCGTCACCTTCGACGATGTGGCTGGTGTGGATGAAGCCAAGGAGGAATTGCAGGAAGTTGTAGGATTCCTGCGTGATCCAGCTTCGTATGGACGTCTCGGTGCGCGTGTGCCGCATGGCATTCTGCTGGTTGGGCCGCCTGGCACCGGCAAGACTTTGCTGGCACGGGCGGTGGCCGGCGAGGCCAGCGTTCCCTTCTTTTCGATTAACGGTTCCGAATTTGTCGAGATGTTTGTCGGTGTTGGTGCAGCTCGCGTACGCGATCTGTTCGAGCAAGCGCGCAAGCAGGCACCAGCGATCATCTTTATCGACGAGGTTGATGCGCTCGGCAAGGCGCGCGGCGCCTACGGGCTGGGTGGCCACGATGAAAAGGAGCAGACGCTGAACCAGCTGTTGGCTGAGCTGGATGGTTTCGACCCGGCTTCTGGGCTGGTCCTACTGGCAGCAACCAATAGGCCGGAGATCCTCGACCCTGCGTTGTTGCGCGCCGGACGCTTTGACCGGCAGATATTGGTGGATCGTCCCGACAAGAAAGGGCGCATCCAGATCCTCGATGTCCATCTACGTAAGATTAAGCTCGCTTTAGACGTCGACCGTGAACAGATCGCGGCGCTAACGCCTGGTTTCTCGGGTGCTGATCTGGCAAATCTGGTTAATGAAGCCGCCTTGCTCGCAACGCGGCGCGATCATCAGGATGTGACGTTGGACGACTTCACGGGCGCGGTCGAGCGTATTGTCGCCGGCCTCGAAAAGAAAAACCGCCTGATCAACCCGATGGAGCGCGAGGTTGTCGCGTATCACGAAATGGGGCATGCGCTGGTCGCGATTACGCTGCCAGGCGGGGAGTCGGTGCATAAAGTATCGATTATCCCGCGCGGCATCGGATCACTTGGTTACACCATTTCGCGCCCGACCGAAGACCGCTACTTGATGACGCAGCAGGAATTGGAGCGGAAGATGGCTGTTTTGCTAGCGGGACGCGCGGCGGAGCAGCTGAAATTTGGTCGAGTGACGACGGGAGCGGCCGACGATTTGGTGAAGGTGTCGGAAATTGCACGCAGTATGGTGACACGTTATGGCATGAGTCCGCAGCTCGGCCAATTGGCGTATGAAAACGATCATAGTCAATTTCTGGGACAAGCTGGTGATATGCCGGAGTTCCGAACCTATTCTGAAGATACAGCGAACAAAATCGACAAAGCGGTGCGCGAAATTGTCGATGCCGCGTTTCAGAATGCCTACGCAATCCTGAAGGAAAAGCAGAGTGCGCTGGAGGCAGGTGCAAAAAAACTGCTGGAGCAGGAAACCCTGACGGAGGATGAGGTGCTCGCTATTGCCAAGGTAGCGTAAAAATTATGGGGCAACAGGCTATTCCAGTTGCCCCACAATGCTTAGCCCCAGATATTCGCTTGCTGCCTTGGGTTTGCCACGACAAGCTGTTTTTGCTCGCCCAGACCGGCAATGCCGGCAACCACCACATCGCCCGGCTTCAGGAAAACTTGCGGGTCGCGTGCCATGCCCACGCCCGGCGGTGTGCCAGTGGCGATCACGTCGCCTGGCAATAGCGTCATGAAATGGCTCAGGTAGCTGACGATTTTCGCGGCTGAGAAAATCATCGTGTTGGTATTGCCTTTTTGCATCCGCGTGCCATTTACGTCGAGGTACATCTCCAGATTTTGCGGATCGGGCACTTCATCGCGCGTCACCAGCCACGGGCCAACCGGGCCGAAGGTGTCGCAACCCTTGCCTTTGTCCCACTGCGTGCCGCGCTCGATCTGGAATTCGCGCTCGGACAGGTCATTCGTCACGCAATAACCGGCGACATAGTTCAGCGCATCTTCTTCGCTTACATACTGCGCTTTGGTGCCGATGATGATGCCGAGTTCGATTTCCCAGTCGGACTTTTTCGAGTTAAGCGGCAGGACGATGTCATCGCTCGGGCCGCACAGGCAGGACACGGCTTTCATGAACACGATAGGTTCTTTGGGAATCCGCATCTTCGCTTCTTCGGCGTGGTCGGTAAAGTTGATGCCGATTGCGATGTATTTGCTGACGAATGCGACAGGTACGCCAAAACGTGGATTACCCGCGACTAACGGCAAGGTATTTGGGTCGATTTTTGCAAGTTTGGTCAGCGCGTCGTTGGACAACTGATCTGCGGTGAAGTCGGTGACAACGCCGGACAGGTCGCGCAGCTTGCCACCTTTGTCGATCAGGCCAGGTTTTTCTGCATTAAGGTTTCCAAAGCGAACCAGTTTCATGATTTTTTCCTGTGGTTGGAATGGGTTTGTTCAATCTGAAATTGTAACTACTTCAATCATCTTGCGCCACGTTTCCAGTTTCTGTTCAAACGACCATTGCGCATTCGCCGGTGATGAGGACGGCAGCAGCAACGTGTCAAAACCGGCGACGGCAAGGCGTGGCGCAAACTTGCCAGATGCTTTGCCGTTGAAGCAAATACGCACCAAGTTTGGGCAGCGCTCCCTCAATTTTTCGAAATCATTAAACTGAGGATTACGGATGGCTGTGTCCAAACTGCCGCTGCGCTCGCAGGTGGCAATCACGTCCCATAGACCGATGTGGTGCGCCAGTAGGCGCTCCAAGCGCGATGTGTAATCAAGACCAATCAATTCCTCGCCGATGATAGCTGACAGCAAGCGCCAGAACTGGTTGCGTGGATGGGCGTAATAATGCTGCGCGGCAAGCGATGCATCACCAGGAAAGCTGCCAAGAATCAGGACGCGGGTGTCTGGCGCAATCACTGGTGCAAAGCAGATGGGGCTGGGGAGCGTGGTTGAAGCGGGCATGGGCAAGATTCTAACTGAAGCTTGCAGCAAAGGCGATTTTGCGCCTGAATATATACAGACGGGAGTAATATTTTAATTCTTAATTAATACAATGACTTATTGTGCGCATACATACTCCCTATTAACGCGACGCGATATTAGGGGGGTGACAAAATCGGCGTTTTTTGATATTTGGGAGCTGGTTTTACCCAAAATATGGGCATTTTTTCTCAAAAAAACACAATTTTATAGGGGGTATGTGCCCCAATCTTATTGGAATCCATATAATACGCTCCGCAGGAAAAATACGGGTAGGAGTATACTTATGCGCAAACTGCGCATAAGGCTCGTTATACGAGCGCACATGCACGCGTGAGCGGGTTTGAGGCCCCAGCAAACTCACGCTGCAAACAACTCAGGCCGCTTGCCTTTGCATTGATGAAGATGCGCACACGATAGACATGGATGTTTTGGCGTGTTTGCAAACGTCATCGGCTTCCTCTGTGCCAGCCTGAGCAAGACCGCGGATCAGTGCAAACAAACTGTCACCAAACTCCGGCAAACAAATTGTCAGATAAGCGACATGATTGCCAACTTTCACCAGGTAATGCGTACGGCTCATGTTGCCATGCGTCTCGTTCCCCATGGCCAAAACCTGGCAATTTTTTGGGGTCGCATCTTTCGGTAAGCCGTTTACTTCCCAATCAGTGCTACGGCGCCGGGTCACTACACTAATCGTGTCGATTGGAAACAACTGCGAAATGATAGTTTTGATCATGATAGCTTCCTCTTCTTAATGCTGTTTTTGCATAAAGGCACCACATACTGGTTTTGCCGCAAACAAGTGACAAAAACGCACTACGATTTAGGTTGTGATGCTGGATGGTGCGCCATGCTCCTATATGACAGTGCATATGACATCAAAGAAACGGATTCCTTCAAGTCTGCGACACACCACGTACCTTTATGCAAAAACCGCGCCACCTGTCAACAATACCATCCAATTGAAATCAAAATAGCCGCCTCACGATGTCTTTGGTATGAGCTATAGCTACTCATAACATTGGGGCAAGTCATGGAACGTTTGATTCAAAACAAATCGAGTCTATTTGACCTGCTCCCGCCCATCCGTACCATGAGAAAGTAGAATGGAAGTCCGTCAAATATTGGAGAATGACGGACATGAAGACAAGCAGATACACGGAAGCACAAATCATTGGGTTCCTCAAGCAAGCCGAAGCCGGTATGCCAGTCAAGGAGCTATGCCGCAAGGAAGGGTTTAGCGACGCCACTTTCTACAAGTGGCGCGCCAAGTATGGCGGCATGGACGCATCGGAAGCCAAGCGTCTCAAGGAATTAGAGGGCGAGAACGCCAAGCTCAAGAAGTTGCTGGCGGAAGCGCATCTCGACATCGATGCCCTCAAGGGCGTATTCGGGGTAAAGCGCTAGCCCCACAAGCCAAGCGTCAAGCCATCGGACAGATGATTGAGCAATACAGTCTGTCAGAACGTTGCGCGTGCCGCCTTGTGGGCTATCCCGAGACAGCTACCGTCAGCCGCCAATACCTGAGCAGGATACCGTGGCACTACGGACAGCGATTGTCGAAGTGGCGCAGGCCAGGAGGCGCTTCGGCTACAGGCGCATTCATGATCTGCTTCGTCCGAGATTTCCCGCTGTGAATCACAAACGGGTATATCGGCTTTACAAAGAAGCCAATATTTCGGTGAAGAAGCGCAAGAAAGGCAAAAGGCCAATCAGTGAAAGAGTGCCGCTACAGATTGCACAAACGACCAACGAGGTATGGAGCATGGATTTTGTCAGTGATAGCTTGTCGAATGGACGACGTCTCAAATGTCTCACGGTGGCTGACGACTTCAGCCACGAGTGTGTGGAGATTGCCGTCGACTACGGGATATCAGGGCAATATGTGACCCGGCTACTGGATCGTGCTGCGATCTTTCGAGGCTATCCGCAAGTTGTACGCACTGACAACGGGCCAGAGTTCACTAGCCGTGCATTTATAGCGTGGGCGCAATCACATGGGATTCGCCTTATTTTGATTCAGCCCGGTAGGCCAATGCAGAACGGCTACATAGAAAGCTTCAACGGAAAGTTTCGGGATGAATGTCAGAACGAGCACTGGTTTGAGACGCTAGCTCAAGCCAGAGAAGCAATTATGGTATGGCGCAATGATTACAACGAGGTCAGACCGCATAGCAATTGTGGACGCATACCACCAGCCAGTTTTGCCGCATTGCATCGACAACGCGTTGCCGATGCAATGCAAAACCACCACATAACCAAAGGAATCGATTAACCTAACGCACGGACTTCCTGAAAACCTAATGGTACGGCTACAGGGGGCAGGTCAGATCAACTTGAAAGCAAATTCGAAGAATCCGGAAAGGCATCCAAAAATGAACCTACCGACGATTCGCTAAACGCTACTGTTCCAGAAGTTAATGAATGGACCGAAAGAGAATGTCGACGGTTTCCCCCCCGCTCATCTCTGAATATGAATCTTTTAACCTATGCGTGCGCCTTATCTCATAAGGCTAAGCAAGAATTTTCTATAAGCCAGTTTTTGAAAATCATAGATATGGACTTTGCCAGTTATTGCAGCGGTTTTCTTGTATCAATGCATGCAGCAGGTGTAATTCGACGTTCATTAGTGACAAATAAGGATAAAACTTACAACATAAAAAATATCGATCCTGGCGTTGCAAAAGGTGTTAAGCCTTATTTTTTCGATTACATCCAAAGAAATTACACTACTGAATCCAGCAAAAATAATAAGTGGATGACATGTTTGGCCAAATTAGAAGAGTTATTTAATACATCCATTTAAAAAACGTGGTTTAAATGCACAGTTAGGATCCAGTTACTAGATTTGTCTGTTTCGGGGAGCCAGATTTATAGGGAGTTAGCTTAGACTAATTCCCTTTTCTATTTCCGAACGCGACAGCGTGATTTTGTTCCCGCCTGTCGTTTTCTTGTGCTCTCAATTCGAGAAGCCGCGAACAACGGATCGTCAGTGATATGACAGGCGACCTCCTGGATGGGAAAATTTTGAATTGCATTATTGGTGATAGTGGGAATCCTTTTTGACATGAAAGAGTTATGGTTCGGAAAATGGAGAAGTTGAAGGCAAGGTTAGACCAGATGGGCATAGGGATGCGACTGTCCATGATTAGTTTTGTGCTGGTTGCGTCCATATTCACAGCATATGGAATGGTCATCAGTTTTTCGGCTATGAGCAATATGGAGAAACAGGCGGTCGAGGATCTTACTGCGAAGAACAAGTCAGTAATCGACATGATCGATTTGTTTAATGCTGGCCTGAAGCGCGAAGCCAGTCGTTCTTCGAAGATTCTGGAGGGGTATTTCCCTGGCAGCTTCACACTGGATGTTTCCAAACATGTCGATGTCGCAGGGGCCTCCACACCGATACTGAAAAACGGCGGTTTTGTCGTCAACCTGAACCATTCTATCCCGGACAGGTTCAGTTCGCGCAGCGGCGTCATGGCGACGGTTTTCGTCAAGACCGGTGACGATTTTTCCAGAATATCGACTTCGCTGAAGAATGGAAAAGGTGAACGCGCGGTAGGAACGTCACTCGAACATGACCATCCCGCGTATCAAAAACTTAGGAGCGGCGAGCCTTATAACGGAGTCGCGACCCTGTTCAACCGCAAGTACTTCACACAGTACAAGCCGATCAAGGATGACTCCGGACAGATCATAGGGGCGCTCTACGTCGGGGTTGACTTCACAGAGGAGGTCAAGTCAATCAAAGATCGGATCAACGATCTCAAGATCGATGACACAGGCTTTTTCTATGCATTGGACGCAAGAGAAGGCAAGGGATACGGGGATATCGTTGTTGATGCTCGAAGAGAAGGGCAAAATGTTCTGGCCCTAAGGGATGGAAGCGGGCGCGAGTACATGAAGAAAGTACTTGCCGAAAAGAACGGACTTATGCGCATTTCCGCAGAGGATAACGAGAGCGACGATTCGCGTTCACGAGAAAAGATACTGATATTCAACCATTATCCGGATTGGGACTGGGTCGTGGTAGGACAAGCCTACACTGATGAAATTACCAGCGAAGTTGTAGTGGTTCGCAACATATCGCTTGGGGCAGGTCTGGTGGCTGTTGTGATACTTTCATTCTTTATATTTATAGCGATTCGCAATACAGTAAGTCGTCCTCTGACGCAAGCGAGCGACATTGCGGAACAGGTCGCTTCTGGCGACCTGACAGTTCGTATGTATGTAAACCGCACGGACGAGATCGGAAAACTGGCACGGAACTTCAACGTTATGATCGAGCAGGTCCAGTTGCGGGATAGCGCTCTTGGAGCAGAATTAGCGGAACGCAAGAAGACCGAAGTGCAACTGGAACGTGCGGCGCACTTCGATAGCGTTACCGGACTGCCCAATCGGCATTACCTCAATCGCCATCTGCATGAACTAAGCACTTCTTTTAACTTTAGCTCGCGGTCTTTCGCCTTGCTGTTCATCGACCTGGATAACTTCAAGTACGTCAATGACACTTTTGGTCATGCCACCGGCGAAGAACTGCTGGTAACGGTCGCCAAGCGCCTAAGGGACTCATTGCGCAAAAGCGATGTGGTGGCTCGCTTGGGCGGCGACGAATTTGCCGTTCTGCTCGAGAACTCGAAAGATAGTGATTCGGTTGTGCATCTGGCAAACAAGCTTGTCCAGGCTATTGAAGAATCCCTCCATTGCAACGGAAGGGAATTCAACGTCAGCGCTTCAATTGGCGTTGCAATAATGCCAGATCATGCGCATAGTTTCGACGAGTTGTTCAGTTGTGCTGACGGCGCCATGTACGAAGCCAAGGCGCAGGGTAAGAACACGGTCCGAGTCTGGAATCCGGAAATGTCGAAACGGACATCGTTTCGCTTCATGATCCAGTCGGGTCTACGAAAGGCACTTGAAAACGATAAGCTGGAGCTGCACTATCAGCCCATCATGGACTTGGCGAATTGCAGAATTACAGGCGTTGAAGCGTTGCTGCGCTGGCGACATCCGACCGAGGGCTATATTTCTCCTGCCAAACTGATTCCAATAGCGGAAGAAAGCCAGTTGATCGTGCATATTGGATATTGGGTATTGCGCCAAAGTTGTCGCCAGATTCGGCGCTGGAACGATCTATTCGGGCCAATGTATATTGCAGTGAACGTTTCAGAGCGTCAGTTCCGCGATCCAGATTTCACATGTAATCTGGAGCGCATCGTGCGGGAGGAGGGGGTTTCATCATCCATGATTGAATTGGAAGTCACGGAAAACGTGCTCATGACCCAGGCTGACGACATGCTCCCTGTTCTGATTGATTTGGCCGAGCGCGGTTTTCGTTTGTCGCTGGATGATTTCGGCACTGGGTATTCGTCACTTTCATACCTGAAACAGCTTCCGCTCAGCAAGCTGAAGATTGATCGTAGCTTCATTTCTGACCTTCCAGGCGATCAGGACGATGTAGCGATCGTACAAGCGGTTCTTTCCTTGTCGCGTCATCTGGGTCTTGATGTGGTCGGTGAGGGTATCGAAACGAGCGATCAAGCCAGCTTCTTGCAACAACTCGGCTGTCCATACGGACAGGGGTATCTCTTTAGTCGGCCGTTGCCTGCGCCCGAATTCGAGGTATTCGCGGAAGAAAACCTCAAAAGCGAGGTTCTAGGCGTTAATAAGCAAGTTCAAGCATTTCTGGATGCCGATACTTAGGTCTCCAAAGAGGATCGAGATCGATTGTTCCGTATTATGCAGGGAATTACCAAGCCGCCATGTAAACACCGGGATAAGGTTACCTTTGAACAGATTCAGGCGATGCTCAATGCCGATCGTGCCCCCTTGTACTGACGCGGGCTCAATGTCTTAATAGTGTCTAGTAGGTTCAACTATAGGAACAGACTATGGATAAGCACATATCCCTCATGATGACAAAAATCATCTGGACGGTTGATACCGAAGATACTATTGAGCGGGCAATGACTATGCTGGCTACGCACAGGCTTTCAGCTATACCAGTTGTGGATCAGAAAGGCATAATTTTCGGAATTATTAGCCCACTGGACATATTGCGTTTTCACGAATCCAGGCAAAATCCTAAGGCCGCTAGAGTCTGGGAATTCTGCACCCATAAACCTATCTCAGTTATTCCAGAAACTCCAATTGTTGATGTGGCAAAGTTGATGATCAAGAACAAGATAAATCACGTTCTGATAACGGAGAACGGAGTACCACTGGGAATCGTTTCGGCTGCGAATTTTATAGAGCAATACATCCTCGATTGCGGCGCTGGGAGATGAGAAGACCAGGAGGAAGTCGCACTTGCCACCCGAGTGATCTCCGACAGATTGGCTGATCGCGATAGGTGAAACCACCAACAATGATCTGCACTTTATGGGTTTGCCCGTCCCAGGCACGTATCAGCGCATGCCGGGTTTGATCGTAGATTGAAAAAGCAGAGCCGACGTTCCTCGCCCGGTTACAAGAGTTATAACTGGTCAGTCTATGATTGGGATTCGATTGCTGGCCTGCTACAAGTATTTATCATGACGGATCGGTTTCGCGAAGATCAGCCGCAATTCAACCCTTCCATCTCTCTACCGCTTCCAGTGGCAACTGGCAACACAATCGAATTGAACCAGTGGGCGAGAAAAGGTTTGCGATCAATATTTCGTACTGGCTACCGCTACAAGAAAGCAGGCGTGATTCTGGGTGAGATTTCTCATAAATCCAAAGTGCAGACTGATCTCTTCGCACCAACGCAATCGAATAATGAATTGATTCAAGTGATGGATGAACTAAATGGTCGTTTTGGCAAAGGTACCCTGCGTCTCTCCCAAGACGGATCAACAAGAAATTGGGCTATGAAACAGGAAAAGAAATCGCCTGACTATACAACCAACTGGGACGAAGTGGCAGTTTGTGGGTAATTTTATTGAGTAATTTGCATTTAATGCGGGCGAAACAAAATTATGAATCGAATATGACTCTTTGCTTAAGTATGCATGATGCATTGATCGATAATGCCTACATAGCGCCTACATAAATAAAATAGTCAAAAGAAAAGGGGTTACGTTTTCACGTAACCCCTTGTATTCAGTGGTGGGCTGTGAGTGGCTCGAACACTCGACCGACGGATTAAGAGAATCGACCAGAAATTTTAGGCTGTTTAAAATCAATACCTTACAGCGCTCGCCATTCTGTAAAACAGCCTCAAAGAGCCCAACCAAGTCCAAAAAGTCGTGCTCGAAGCTACGATCTAGCTACAGTTTGAATCGTAACTATCAAGCGATAGCTAATATAATCGCTACTGCATCGGTAAAAATCATAAACTGATATGTATTTCTGGACTACATACATGCATGTTGTTAATCAAGTGACATAAGTTGTGTGCATATGACGTCGCGATTGTTCCATCAAAGTTATTCATAATGTGATGGTGGGAGAGGATAACCATCATATCCGAGTCATCGCTCTTTGGTACGGCTTGGTAGCGTTGGGTTCACGGGGTTGCTCCACCACGCGTCAGGCAATGCGATGCGACACACTGAATCGTTCTATGAGTATCGATACGTCATCGTGACGGTGGGTGGGGCTTACCACTTTCCAGTGGCGGCCTCCTTGAGCAGGGCCTTTTCCAGAGACAAGTCAGCAACGAACTTCTTCAGACGAGCGTTCTCGCATTCGAGTTCCTTGAGTTTCTTAGCCTGATCGAGTTTAGTGCCGTCGTATTCCTTCTTCTAGCGATAGTAATTCTGCTCTGAAATAGCAGCCTCCTTGCAGGCTGCTGCCAAGGAATTACCTTGGCTAGTAAAAACTTCAATTTGCTGTAGCTTGGCAATAATTTGTTTCGATTTGTGGCGCTTGATGGACATGATCTGAATCTCCAAAATATCGTCCAGTAGGTGAAATATTCCCACATACATTGGATCAACTATTTCTCGCTAGGTCATGTAGGACGCCCTTAGCCAAAAGTGCTATGTATGCAAGCACACCATGAAGTATTCAGCGTGCAGATACACGAATGACAAGTTGAACATCTCGTTCGTCCGGCTCATCTTCGTGTCACACTATTTTTACTGTTATGAAATCCGGTGTCCTGACAACAGAGAGGTCAGTGTGCATTTTGTTACTTTCCGGGCAAACGCATTGGGGGATGGCTATCGTTCATTAGTTAGTGACTCAGTAACTTAGCGATCATACATATCTCCCTGCAGCCCTTTGAGTCGTCAAAGTCTCTATCAGTTCCGCGTCGATTCTAATCGCCGCCTTAACGAACGGGGCCACCCATTGTTGGATGAAATCTTTAAATATTTATTTAAAGTACACACATAAGTGTTGCCGCACGGCAATTGATATTGAGTTACATTCCGTTACATAAATTGTATTCATTAAAAATTTTTATTCACTTTTGTATTTCATAAAGAAACTTTGACATGCTGCAAAACACTATAGCTTCTGGTGCTTCCATAGACTACGATTCAGAATCGGGAGGAAGTTCGGGCAATAACGAATTTCTTGCTTTCACGCTTGGGAATGAAGAATACGGAATCGACATACTAAAGGTCCAGGAAATTCGGGGTTATGAAAATGTCACCAGAATCGCTAATGCGCCCGAATTCATCAAAGGTGTAGTCAACCTCCGCGGCACCATCGTGCCAATTATCGACATGCGCATCAAGTTCAACTTGGACGAGCCAACCTACAATGAGCTTACGGTGGTGATCATCCTGACTCTAGGGAAACGCGTTGTGGGCATGGTCGTAGATAGTGTCTCGGACGTCACCACACTTTCCAACGAACAAATCAAACCTGCGCCTGATATGGGCACCACTCTCAATACGAATTATTTGCTCGGTCTTGGAACGCTCGATGGGCGGATGCTGATTCTGGTCGATATCGAAAAGCTGATGTCCTCATCCGAAATGGGGTTGATCGAAGAACTTGCAGCGTGATTTCACAGAAGTTAGTTAAATATAACCCGAAAGCAACAATGTTTAAAAATATGAAAATTGGAACCCGACTCGGTTTGGGCTTTGCACTTGTGTTTGTGCTCTTGATCGCGGTTGCTGGCATAGGCATTAACCGCCTCGGCGTAGTCAATCACGCAACAACTGACATCACCGAGAATCGCATGCCAAAATTGTTTCAGGTGCAAGGTATTCAGCAACAGTTGAACATCATTTCACGTGCGAGCCGCGATGCGCTGATCCAGATCAAGGATAAGGAAGCGGTGAAGAGACAGATGGACAGTATCCAGGCGGCGCGCAAGCAGATAGGCGAAACGTTCGAAACACTGGACAAGTCGATGGTGACGCCGGCGGGGCGTGTAATGGTTACGAATACCATAAATTTGCGCACGCCTTATGTTGCAGCCTACCAGAAAATGCTTAAGCTGATAGAGGATGGTAAAGCAGACGAAGCGCAGTCTGTCATGCTGGGAGAGTTCAGTCAGACGCAGGATGCCTATTTTACTCAGCTCGAAAAATTCAAGCAGTACCTGATCGATGCGATGAACAAGGGATCTAAGGACGCTGACGAGATCTACTCAATGGCACGCCTATTGCTGCTTGCATTGAGTGCCATCGCGGTAGCGATCGGTGCATTAGTCGCATTCTTGGCGACCCGATCGATTACCCGCCCAGTGAACGAAGCAGTCAAGATCGCCCAAACCGTTGCCTCTGGTGACCTGACCAGCCGGATTGAGGTTAACTCAACGGATGAAACCGGCCAGTTGATGCAAGCCTTGAAAGAAATGAACGACAGTCTTATGAAGATAGTCGGCGAAGTTCGTACCGGCACAGATACGATTGCAACTGCGTCAGCTCAGATTGCCGCTGGCAACATGGACCTTTCATCACGTACCGAAGAACAGGCCAGCGCACTGGAAGAGACCGCTTCTTCGATGGAAGAGCTAACATCGACGGTCCGCCAAAACGGTGACAATGCCAACCAGGCGAATCAGCTAGCGATCGCCGCATCGGATATTGCGGTCAAGGGCGGCAGTGTCGTCTCGCAAGTGGTGCAAACGATGGGGTCAATCAACGAATCATCGAAAAAGATCGCCGATATCATTAGCGTTATCGACGGTATCGCATTTCAGACCAATATTTTAGCTTTGAATGCCGCAGTAGAAGCAGCGCGCGCCGGTGAGCAGGGTCGAGGTTTTGCAGTGGTGGCAACGGAAGTTCGCAGTCTGGCGCAACGCAGTGCCAGTGCCGCCAGAGAAATCAAAACCCTGATTGATGATTCTGTTGACAAGGTCGATGCTGGCACTCGACTGGTTGGCCAAGCCGGCACGACAATGAACGAGATCGTCAGCAGCATTCAGCGAGTGACCGACATCATGGGAGAAATCACGTCCGCTACGCGTGAGCAGGTTGACGGCATTGAACAAATCAATCAGGCAGTAGCCGATATGGATACGGTGACACAGCAAAATGCGGCACTGGTAGAAGAGGCTGCAGCAGCGGCTGAATCGTTACAAGACCAAGCTGCCAACTTGGTGCACGTAGTAAGTGTATTTAATATTGGAAACGGGTCGACTGCTGCGCTGGCACTTGGGACTCCTATGAAATCAGTCGCCACGGTTACTCAGGAAAGGCGTGGGCCAAATCGTGCCAAGAATGTCGCACGGATTGCACCTAAAGCAGCTGCTAACCCTGCACTTCGGAAAACTCAAGTGCTGCAATTAGGAAACGGTACTCCTATCGATCGAAGTGACGCAGGTAAGAGTGATGACTGGGAACAGTTCTAAATAGAATTCAAAAAGCGGTATTTGTAGAGCAAATGCCGTTTTTTTTGAATGACATATGGTCATATTTAGAGCTCGGCCACGGCGTTTGTCAAGCGACCTGTCGCGTGACCACAAGCTGCTTGCTTTAATTTTTCTGGCTGAAGTTTTCTGCAAACGACTAGAGATCATAGCTATGATGCCCGTATTACCAAACGAGTTGGCCCTCAATCCACTGACGCTAGGGAACGTTATTCCGAAACTGCGACATCATTCGGCGAATGATAAAAGTTGTGAGGGGTGTCAGTTATTCAAAAATAGCCTAAAAGAAAGGGCAAAGCATCAAATTGTCTTTGACAATGATATGAGTATGGCCATTGTTCGCGATGAATTGTCACCCCGCTTTCAGCCTGTCGTTGTTGCAGAAAGCGGCCGTATTATCGGCGCTGAATTATTGCTGCGCTGGACACCGCCACAGGGTGAGATATCCCCAGCAGTTTTTATACCCATTGCGGAAGTAACTGGCGCTATCGTACCCATCGGAGCTTGGGTATTTAGACAAGCTTGTCGGGCAGAGGCCGACTGGCGTAATCGATGGGGAAAGAAAGCACCTTACATATCGGTAAATATCTCTGCACGACAACTAGATGAAGAAACGTTGGTCGACGATTTTGCCGCTGCACTGCGCGAATCAGCCGCAGACCCGGCACGCATAATATTGGAAATTACCGAAACAGCGCTGATGGCAGATGTCGAAACCAATTTGCGTATTTTGCGACAGCTGACCGATCTTGGCATGAAGGTAGCGATAGATGATTTTGGTACCGGTTATTCCTCCTTGGCGCAATTAACACGCTTGCCTGTCGACGTGCTGAAGATTGACAAAGCATTCATTGATGAAGTTGAAACGAGCTCTGAGAGCCGCGCAGTCGTTCGCTCAGTGATTGGGCTCGGCCGAGCCCTAGGGATGAAAATTGTGGCAGAGGGTGTCGAGAATAAAGCACAGCAACTCGAACTCTGCTCCTTGGGCTGCGACTTCATTCAAGGCTATCATTTTCATCGGCCACTGAAATCAAATGAGTTCATCGAGGTCATGGAGCGTGAGTTTCTTTGCAGTTCGAATTTAAAAGAGACTGCCTTGCATTTTCTGATTTATGTCAGCAAGGCTGTGGAGCCGATGTCAAAACATGCACTTAATACCTTACTTAAACAATCCAAATCCTTTAATCATTCAATGGGCATCACTGGCCACCTTCTCTATCAGGACGGCTACTTTATGCAAATGCTTGAAGGAAAACGGGATGTATTGTTCAACCTCATGGACAAGGTCATGAAAGACCCTCGCCACCGTGAAGTACGTATCGTCATCGAAGGTCGGGCACGTCAACGAGTTTTTCTTGACTGGAGTATGGCGTTGATAGATCTCACTCCAGAACCGAATGAACCTAAATTCAACACATGTCAACAACGATCCATTAGTTTTTTTGAACTGGCTGAAGACCCACGAACTTGTCATATCTTTATTACAGCCTACGCCAGAACTGACATTTATAGTGGACCCGTAAAAACCGGACAAGAGTTTAAGGAGTAACCTGCTATAAGCAAAAAAGGCAGGATATGAGCGAACTCAAGCGAAACAGTTTTAGCGGGCAACAAAAAGCCAAGGTAGCCTTGGAAGCGGTACGGGGCGTCAAGACGATCAACGAGATTGCCCAGGAGTACAACGTGCATCCGACCCAAGTTCGGCAATGGAAGAAAGAACTGGTTGAGCAGGCGGCGGTATTTTTTGACGGTAAGCGAGGTCCGAAACCAGTTGACGCGCAGAGCGATCCAGATCGCCTGTACGCGAAGATCGGTCAGCTCAACA
>Ga0209123_1000205_pt1 | contig 90657 bp, 68 predicted proteins | sample BarGraIncu00431A_FD_184500 | JGI IMG/M metagenome (GOLD analysis project Ga0209123, IMG submission 184500) | Arctic peat soil microbial communities from Barrow, Alaska, USA - Barrow Graham LP Incubations 004-31A (SPAdes) (version 2) | ecosystem: Environmental > Terrestrial > Soil > Wetlands >... | reverse complement strand
AGCTGCCCGCTGGTCAGTGCCGCCACGTCGACGGTGGTGATGGCCTGCAGGCTCGCTGAGCCCAGGGTGTTCAGGTCGGAGGTCGTGATCGAACGCACCTGGGACGTGGTGAGCGAGGCCAGCTGGACCGTGCTCAGGAGCCTCAGGTGCGCGGAGTCGATGCCGGCGATCTGCGCGGTGGTCAGAGCGGCGACCCCTGCAGTGGTCATTGCCTGCAGATCCGTCGAACCCAGCACGTTCAGACTTGCTGAGCTCAGAGCGGCTACCTGTGCCGTCGTCAGAGCGGCCATCTCGACCGAGCTTAGTGCGAGAATTTCGCTCGTACCCAAACCTGCAATGGTTGCGGTAGGGATAATTGATAACTGGGCGGTGGTCATGCCTGAAAAATTGATCACGGGTGCCTCCTATAAGCGGAACTAATACTGTGGTGATTTATATGTTTAGGTAAGTGAAAAGGCGAAATATCAGATATTTGCAGCAAAGAGACACCCAACAACAAGATAGGTTTTTTCAGCGTCGCCGCAGGAAACCGCAGCGTGCTCCTGCATCGTCATCGGAAATTATTTCCGCCGCAACGCAGCAGGTGGCGGCAAAACTCAATTAAGGTTATCGGCACTGACTATTCGATACTGAAATAGAAATTCCACGGGTATAGTTATAAATAACTAATAAATACCGAGAGGTACACTACATTGACTATTTCTTATCCATCTGACAGAGGCTTTCTCTCTCTATGACTGCACAGCGCGGAATTCAGAGCAGGAAAGGTGCCGGCCGGCATGCCTGATAGTACTGGGTTTTTTCCCCACGATAATTCAGCGATGTTCAAATGTTTACCAGATGGCTTAAAAGGAGGGGGATGGCGGTACTAAAATTGCACAGTTGCCTTGCCGGGGGAGCCGCACCACGGGGAGATAATCTGAATCTGAGGATTTGCCAGCCGCTGGGGCTGTTTTTTAAGTAAAGTTTTCAGGCATTGCGACGATGAGGACTCTCTGAGGCAGGGAATGCACAAAGCGTGCTGCCCGGAAGTTTACCTGTTTTCTGTCACGACACCGGCTGCGGCAGGAACCTTAGACCGTTGAGTCATAGCTTGCCGTAGGAGCTGCGGGACACATTCGGCCGTTAAGTCACGGCTAATAAAGCAGCCGCGGTCAAAAAAACTGACGGTGTCAAATAGTTGATCAGACGTTCCCAGTGAGGATTCCCCGGTTCACGAAATCGTCACCAGAGGGTTTTACGGAATGAACAAAACATTTTTCATAAAACATTTTTTCATACCGGCTGCCTTTTTCAGCTTCTTCAGCAATATGCTCATGCTGGCCCCCATGGTGTTCTCCATGTCGCTGTTCACCCGGGTGGTCCCGACTCACAGCGAGGAGGTGCTCTGGCTTCTGGTTGCTCAGCTTCTTCTGGCGCTACTGGTGATGGGTGCCCTTGAACTGGTACGCTCGCGCATCCTGATAACGGCGAATAACGCGATGGATGCCATGCTCGCGCCCTACATCCTGAACAAAATGCTGCAGGGAGCCAGCTCGCCCGAGGACAACCCTTATCACTACGCCTTGAGGGATCTACAAACAGTGAGGTCCTTTCTGACCGGGTCAGGCATCATACAGGCACTAGATGTCCCCTGGCTTCCCATCTATCTGACACTGCTCTACCTGATGAACCCCCTTCTGTTCGGGTTGCTCCTTGTCGGCTCGATCCTCATGGTCGGGCTGACTGTCGCCAGCGAGTATCTGACCAGGAAACCCCTGGCCGAGGCAAGCGGGGCCAGTAACGCCGCCGCACGCTTTGTCGATTCTGCCATGAACAATGCCGAAGTCGTTAACGCCATGGGTATGGGGGCGAGCCTGACCAGGCGCTGGGCGTCGCTCAACGACCGCGTCATGACGCTCCAGACCATCGCTAGCAGCCGTGCGGGCAGCATATCCGGCGCCACCAAAGTAATTCGCCAATTTACCCAGTCAATGGGGATGGCGGCCGGCGCTTACCTTATGCTAAAAGACCCGACCTTCTCCTTTGGACTGATGCTGGGTGGCGGTATTTTGTTCGGCAAAGCCCTCGGCCCGCTGGAATACCTCATCAAGGGGTGGAAAGAACTTTTCACTACCAGAGAGGCCTACGCCCGCCTGGACGTTTTTTTCAAAAAGGTCCATAAGGATCAACCCGTCGTTATGGAACTTCCACCACCTACTGGACAAATCTCACTCGAACATGTGACCTTTGGTATCCGGGCCACCAACAAAGTGCTGATAAAAGATGTCTCGCTGACCCTGGTCGCCGGCGAGTTCCTCGGAATCGTGGGTCCCAGCGCCTCGGGCAAGTCCACGCTGGCACGGCTGCTGGTCAATGTCTGGAAGCCCCTGCAGGGGGTGATCCGGATGGACGGCTCCAACACCAGTGACTGGCCCTCGGATCGCCTGGGTCGTCATATCGGCTATCTGCCTCAGGACATCGAACTCTTTGCCGGAACTATCGCCGAAAATGTTGCGCGTTTTGATGAACCCGATCCGGACAAGGTCATTGCCGCCACCACCCTGGCAGGCTTGCACGAGATTATTTTACGGGTGCCCGGCGGTTACGACGCCCAGATCGGCGAGGGTGGCATGATCCTTTCCGGAGGTCAGCGCCAGAGGCTCGGTCTGGCCCGTGCTTTGTACGGTAATCCCAAGTTTTTGGTCCTGGATGAGCCGAACGCGAGCCTTGATGCAGCCGGTGAGCAGGCATTGCTTGATGCCATGATGCACCTGAAGCGGGCGGGGAAGACAACCATAATAATCACGCACAATCCGAATTTCCTGAACCATGTGGACAAGCTTTTGGTGTTACAAAATGGAGAGTCGGCAGCTTTTGGACCCAGGGACCTGGTATTGGCACAGCTGCAGAAAAGTACCTTGGTGAAAATACCGGCCGCGGCCTGAGAACAGTCGCCCTTGGCTGGTGGCTTCCCGGCCCTTACACCCTAACCTCAGGTTGGTATATACCCATGCAAGACTCCGCACCGTCTCAGCAGACGCTCCCCCAGACCCAGGACCCGGCAGCCGCGCTCCCCGCCAAGGTGGCCGCGCCCGGAATGTACCTGATACCGAGCAGTGACGCGCTGCTCCGAGCAGCCTCCATGTCGTCCCGGCCCGCGGTCATTACCGGCTTGGTGGTCGTCCTCTTCTTTTTCTGCTGCGTTTTTCTTTGGCTGGCATATGTGCCGCTTCGGGGCGACATACACGTTCCCGGCGAGGTTGTCTTCAAAACCAAGCGCCAAACGGTTCAGCATCTCGAAGGCGGCATTGTCCAACAGATACTGGTGCGGGACGGCGACATGGTGCAGGCAGGGCAACCCCTGCTCAGGCTGGAGAGCAGCCAGGTGCAGCCGCTCGTGAAAATGCTCGATGAGCAAAGCGTTGCCGAAACCGCTTACTTGGCCAGGGTGGAATCCGAGAGCAGGGATCTTGGCTCGATACAGTTTCCTCGTGCCCTGACGATGCAGGCAAACGACCCTGCGGTCGCAAAGATCATGCAGACGGAGCAAAGGCTTTTTTCCGCACGACGTGTTGCCTACCAGAATCAGGTCCAGGTGCTCAATTTCCAGATCGCCCAGCTCAGGGAGGCCTCCAAGGGGACTCAAGAACGGCTGGCAGAAAAAAAGCATGAGATCGCTCTAGTAAAGGAGCAGCTTGAGGCAAATCAGGTACTGCAAAAGCAAGGCTATGTCACGAACACCGTGGTCCTGGATCTGCAGCGCACGCTGGCTGCGCACACAGGCGAGTATGACATGATCGCAGCGGCCGTCGCCGGCGACAGACATCGCAAGCTTGAGTATGAGCAGCGCATACTTTCCCTCAGGGCCGAGCGGGTCCAGAGCGCCGTCAACGACATGAAGCAATCGTCCCTGCGGCGCATCGACCAGCAGGAAAGGGTGCGCCCCCTGCGTGACACGCTGGAGAGGCAGATCATACGGGCACCCATAACGGGCAAGGTCGTCGGGCTGAAGGTCACTACGATCGGGGGAGTGATAATGCCGCGGGACACCCTGCTTGAGATCGCTCCGACAGGAGACCGCATGATCCTAGAGGCAAAAATCCGCATGGAGGATATCTCCGAGGTCCAGGTTGGCCAGAAGGCGGACGTGATCATCTCCGGCGTGCATCTGCTGGCAAGACCCGATGTTAAGGCCCGGGTGAGGTACATTTCCGATGACAGGATTGCCCTGGCGGGGCAGCCGCCCTACTACGCGGCCCAACTCGACTTCGATCAGCAGTCACTTAAAACACTGGGTGACACCATCCTGAGGCCCGGCATGTCGGCGATGATAAATATCGCCACCAAGCCACGCACGCCCATTTCCGACATGATCGATTCACTGCGCGATCATTTTGACAAATCGCGGCTTACCAGGTAGCCATCCAGGGATGGCGCAGCACTTGTCTTATTGAACGCCGCAAGCAAAGAGTAGAGGTCGTATGGCATTAATACCGTGTCCCGTGTGCGGGCATCAGATTTCATCGAGGGCCCGGTCCTGCCCAAAGTGCCTTTCCACGTGTGAAACGGGACCGGGCGCCGCCGGTTCCGGACTAAAAAAATCGTCGGCCGGGGGCGCTGCGCCGGCAGAAAAGCCTGCGGTAAACGGTCCCGGCCTGCCGGAGGCGCCGGTCCCGGCGGCAGAGCCGGAGTGCCCTGAATGGTACTACGTTACGACATCGGGACGTAACGGCCCCGTCAGCCAGCTCTCTTTGAAGAAGCTTGCAGCGGATAACCTGATCGATGCGAAGACATCGGTATGGAGGGGCGGGATGCCGGACTGGGTCGAGTTCTCCAACTATCAGGAAGCTTTGGCAACTGCCGCCCTTGCGGGCCAGCAGAGCCCCGCAGTCGGTTCCCCGTCGAAATGGTTTTTCCGGGCCCTGGCGCTGGCACCCGCCTGGGGAGCGCTGCTCCAGATTTTCGCCACGGAAGCCTGGGTGGCGCTTACCCACAAGCACCTGAACTCTTACCTGCATTTCTGGTGGATCATCGTCCTGGCTAACCTCGGCGCGGCAGCGCTTGATTTCCTGGCGCTGAAAAAGTCCGGCCGGGATGTCACCGGGGTCGACAGGGGAAGGTTCCTCCTGGTCCCGGTATATATCTTCCTGAGGGACCAAAGGCTCCAGGCCCGCTTGCTGGGTTTTGGGGTCTGGGCCGGATCCTTGCTGGCATCACTTTACGGACTCCTCTGTCTAAGCCAGCTCTATGCTAAAATTGTCACCCCGTAGCGAACCCGCAGCCGATGGCACCCAGAGTCCGAAACCTGTCCGGACGGCGGCAGTCCGGGCGGCTGGGAGCCCGGCTCCCGACTCCGGCACATGTTACCATCGGGAGCTCTCTCCTGATGAGCGTATCTGTCGCATCCTTCCTGGAAGCTCAACCCCGTCATATTTTTGACTCCGTCAGCCACTGATAATGACGGCGCCGCTATCGAGCCCTCTAACACTATGGGCCGGTCTCCAACCCTGAGGTAGGTGGGGATCTGTCAAGGGGCGCCGTGGAGCCGCCATCCAGGCCAGGGCTCTGGTAGCTGCGACTTTTGCTCGATACCCCGATCATCTGTTTGTTGGCGCGATTAATGCTGACCTGGAGGTCGGCGCATGATTCTAATTAAAGCGAAGGCCCGCTCGATTTCGCGAAAGAGCAGCGCTCTACCTCACTCCACCCGTCTACGCCCTCCAGGCGGCGGGACCAGTGAACCAGTCTCAGACAAGAGGAGAAGCGTTTCCAATGAGGCACCTAAACATACTTGTCCTCTTCGGACTACTGGCAGTGCTCTGGTCCGCAGGCGCTGCCGACTGCGCCCCGCGGGGGAAGGATGACAGCAAGGGAAAAGCGCCGGAGCAGGCGCCCCCGACGCGACCCTGCGCTCTGGCCCGGTCGGTGCTGCAGCAGCATGGTTTGCTGGATCTCACGATAACCCTGCTGCCCAACGCCGAATCTTTTGGCGCAGCCAAGGGCGACCGCAAACTGGTCATCTCCTGCGGCCTCTCTTCAGACGAAATCTACACCTACAGCCGCCTTTTGACCCGCTCCGGATTCGGATTGCTTCCCTTTGCGGAGGACGAAGCGCCAGAGCAGGTATTCCAGCAGCTATCGGACCGGCTCGGGGTCACCTTTGATCAGGCCGACTCTGGCAGCAAGACAGTGAGCATTACCCTGAACAGCCAGCTGTCCAGCGCCGCCTCCCCAGCCAGGCGCAGCGGAGGGGGCGCAGACCTCCCCCTACAGGGGGCAAGCCTGCGGGAACTCTTTGCGCTGGCCAAAGCAAGCGACCCGGAATTGGGGCGCTCGCAGTCCCGAGTGGCAGGAAGCAAGGCGGATGAGGACCTGGTGCGAGCCGGGTTCCATCCCCGCGTCGACGCTGTCGCCGGCATAAGCCAGATAGATCAGACCGTTTTGAACTATCCTCCCACAACAACCCACAGTTCGGTATTCGGCTTTAGTTACGATGTCTCTTTGCGCATGCCGGTGCTACACCTGCCGACCTACCATTATCTCTACTCTGCCGCGGCAGGTCTGAGGGGGGATGAGGCGGGCGCCTCGGGTGCCGTGCAAAATCTGATTGTTAAGGTTGCCGACGCCTATTTCACCATCCTGAGAGCGCAGACGGACCAGCAGATAGCCCAGGAGGAACTGGCCCGACTGAAGCAGATTCTGGAACAGTCGCAGGCCTTTCTCAAGGCAGGGACCGGCGACATCATCTCGGTCTACGAGGCCCAGGCCCGTCTGGACGGCGTCAACGCAGATCTTAATCGTGCCCAAAGCGGGCTCCGACTTGCCGAGCAGAGGCTTGGCAGCATCATTGGGAAGCCCGTTGCCTCGGTCGTTGATTTCCTGCACCTGTTTCCGACCGAACCTGAACCCGACGACCTGGAATGGTGGCTGACGACCATGGAAAAAAGGGATCCCCAGATTCAGCAGGCCCGGGAAGGCCTCACCCAGACCGAGGAGCAGACCAAGGCGGCCAGAGCAGAACGCTACCCCGTCGTCGATGCGTCAGCGGGCTACGACGTCAGCAGGGGGAGCGCTTTTCTCCCGGATGTTGAGACGCATCAATGGCATATCGGCGCGACCGTCTCAGTTTCCCTCTACTCCGGAGGAGAGTCGGGCGCTCGGATACGGCGGGCAGTTGCGAACCAGGATGAGCGCCGCTACCAACTCGACTCGACACTGGAACAACGCCGCGACAATCTTAAACAGACCTTTTACAATCTGCGCTACAACGTGAGCCTGATAAAGGCCCTCAAACAGAGAGAAAAATCATCCGAAATCCAGCTCAATGCCGTCAAAAAAGGGCGCAGCCTCGGGACCCGGACTGCCATTGACCTGCTTAACGCGGCGCAGGCGTCATCCATGGCCAAGCGGGACCTGCGCAATGCGCTTTACGACAATGTCGTCAGGGTCATTCAATTAAAAGCTGCGGCCGGGATCCTGGATGAAAATGACCTTTCCGGTGCCTGAACCGGCATCCGAGGGGGGGGTGGAACACCCGGTTGCAGCACCGAAATCGATTGAAATACCGTCTGCAGTTTTTCTAAGGTGAGGGGGTAAAATGGCATCCGTAATATGCACTGAATGTGGTACCGAAGTCCCCGACTCTGCGCAGGAATGCACTGAATGCGGTTTCCCCTTCGACAATCTTCTCCCGGTGGAATGCCCGCAATGTAAGAAGCAGGTGGTGTTCGTGGGCGAACTCTGCCCGGAATGCGGCTTTGTGAATGAGTATTCCGCGGAAGGGACCGCTGACATTCCTATCGACGGCGCCCTGGCGGCAGAGAGTACCGAGCCCGCGGCGGACCTCCCTGGCGTGCCTTCGGATGGGGAGAGGGATGCCGAGGGCGTCCCTCAGGCTTCGCACGCGCCTGAAGGCGAAGCCGCCTCCGGCGCTCCGATTCTGGAGGAGGAAGCTGCCATGGAAGCTCCCACTCAAGAGGAGGATGCCGCCTCATTGCTGCGCTCCATGAGGGACGCCTGCACCAACCCCAATGACGCGGACTATGTAGTCAACGTCATAGCCGGTCATATCTCAGCCGTCAAATCCGATTTCGTCAATAATCCGATGAAGGCATTCGTTCAGATCCTGACCGAGTTGGATAAGTCCAGCAAGGAACATCAGGGGGTCGTGCAGCAAGGATTTGATGCCTTGGGCGGGGTGCAGGACACGCTGCTCGCCTCGGTCGCTGAAATAATCCAGGTAACCGCTCAGCAGAGCCGGGAAAGCTTGAGTAAATCACAGGAACTGACCCTTACCATCGTTAGCGAAATAAATGCGCTGAAAGAAGCACAGGGGGCAGCTGTCGCGGAATTATCCAACAGAATTTCCCAAGTACCGGTTCAGCCCGTCATTGCGGCTGCCGCGCCGGAAGGTGTTCCTGCGGCCGACAGCACCTCCGAATACGTTTTATACCTATGCCTGGCGATGCTGCTGTTTAACATATTGAACTTTTTCATCACCATTTACGCTGTGAAGCTGCTGAAATGAGCCGGAAACTCAATGAAAATCAGTGACAGCTTCAGGTCGAGACTCACAGCCTCGAGAGTGCGCTCGCTGCGTCACTCTGAGGCTTATCACCAGGCGCGGATGAGGCCGGCACCCGGGTGCCTGCGGCTCGATTCGCCAGAGCTGCCCCCAGGCCTGTTGCGGGTTTGGGCCGGTCAATTTTTTGAAAGCTCCGCCGGTCGTCAGCAGGTCAAATATCCGACAGGTTTTCTAACGTCCTTGACGACCTTGGCGCCGCCCCCTGTTAACCACCCGGCTGACTTGGGTTAACGCTCCTGCGCTGCACTGTCCTGCCCCTGTATAAAACTGCGCTATTGAGGAGTGGTGGTTTAGCCACTGCGCCGGCATCCGGTGAAACCTTGGGTGAAGTCTCAGACGAAACCCATCCGGACAGGCAGACCTGACCCGGATGTGCTCCCCGCTTAGCAGATTATAAAGAACACATGTCACTACCCGTGGCAGGCGAATTGCACAACCCTTAGTCTCAGATTAGGTGCCATTTCTTGTTTACGGGACGGGGATTAGATGGAAGCTACTGTAAAGACGATTATGCCGGAAGCCACCGACAGTGTCGGTGCTGCGGAACATACAGCCAACAGCCCCGCGACGCAGGGGAAGCTCGAACTGCTCGAGGTCATGCGCCTGTCGGACCGCCTGTGCGCTGAAGGGAAAAAGGATGCTGCAAAGGCACTCTATGCTCGCTGGATTGAGGAAACGGACTCTCCTCTGCTCTATGTGGCCTGCTTCAACCTGGGTGTGCTGCTCGCCGCAGACGGTGACTTTATCCAGGCCACGCAGCTGAACCGCAGGGCGCTCTCCGTCAATCCCGATCTGCTGCAGGCCCGCCTCAATCTCGGCACCTACCTGGAGCAGCAGGGAAACATCGAGGAGACGCTGGAGCAGTGGCGCTTCGTGCTGGCTCACAGGAACATCGGGCAGCCGGACAACAGGCCGCTCCAACTGCACGCGCTTAACAACCTGGGCCGTCTCCTGGAAACTCAAAGAGACTTTCGGGAATCGCTGCGCATGCTGGAAAAGAGCATCGAGTTGGAACCGGACCAGGTGGATGTCATGCTGCACCTGGGGCACCTGCGTCAGAAGCAGTGCATCTGGCCGCTCAACCTGCTGCGCAGGGTGGGGAGCGCGCAAGAGAAGGTCAGGGGCTGCTCCCCATTGGCGATGCTTTCCGCTTGCAACGCCCCCGAACTGCAGTTGGCGGCGTCCACCTGGTTTGTCGGGCACAAGTTCAGCGCCGAAAACCAGAGGATGGCCCCCGCCGAAGGTTACCGGCACGAGAAAATAAGGGTGGGATATCTCTCCTCGGATTTTTGTCTGCACGCGGTTTCCCTGCTCACGGTCGAGCTCTTCGAGCTCCACGACCGCGAGCGCTTTGAAATTTACGGGTTTTGCTGGAGCCGGGATGACGGCTCTTCGCTGCGGACCCGGGTCATGGGTGCGATGGATCATTTCATCAAGCTTGGCGACCTGAGCGACCGTGAGGCGGCCGACTGCATACGGTCCCACGAAATAGACCTGCTGGTCGACCTGCAGGGACTCACCTCAGGTGCCAGGCCTCTCATCCTGTCGCACCGTCCGGCCCCGGTACAGATGACCTATCTCGGTTTTCCCGGGACCACGGGCCTCCCCTGGATCGACTACGTCATTGCTGACCGCTATCTCATCCCCGAGGGTTCGGAGCAGTTCTACAGCGAAAAGCCGCTCTACCTCCCCAACTGTTTCCAGGTCAGCGACCGCCAGCGCCCGGTCGGCCCGATGCCCACCAGGGCCGACAATGAGCTTCCCGAGGACGCCTTCGTCTTCTGCTCCTTCAACAACAATTACAAATTCACCCAGGAGCTTTTCGCCGTCTGGATGCAGATCCTCAAGCGGGTTCCCGGCTCCGTGCTCTGGCTGCTGGCCGACAACGAGTGGTCGCGCAAAAACATGTGCCAGGCGGCAAAAAGGCAGGGGATAAAAAAAGAGCGTTTGATTTTCGCCTCCCGGGTCGCTCCTCCGGACTATCTGGCCCGCTACCAGCTGGCAGACCTTTTTCTGGACACCTTCCCCTTCAACGGCGGCACCACCGCCAACGACGCGCTCTTCATGGGGCTTCCCCTGCTGACGCTCTCCGGCCAGACCTTCGCGTCCCGCATGGCGGGAAGTCTCCTGACCAACTTAGGCCTTTCGGAACTAATCACCACCAGCATGAAGGAGTATGAGGACAAGGCGGTGCGCCTGGCTAAAAGGCCGGCTGAAATCGCGCGCGTCAAGGAAGCCCTGGCCGGCAGAAAATCAAGTATCGTCTTCGATATGCCCGCCTTGACCGAAGAAATCGAGAAACTGTACCTGCAATCGCTCCAGCTGCCGGAAGAAGGAAAGGCATTCCCCGAGACAGCCGGCACTGCAGCAGCCGATCAACCCGAGGTTCCCGAACTTCAGGACAGCAACGAAGGCACTGCGGTGCCCTCCACCGGGGGTGGGAACGTGATTGAAATACCGCGACTGACAGGGGCAGACCCTACCGTCATCAGGAACTTCCACAGCAATGTAAGCTGGGGCATATCGGACCCGGAGAAATTCGCTCAGCTGATGAGCGAGGCGGCCAAACTGGTGACACCCGGTTACTACCTGGGTGACAACCTCTTTACCTGGGGCAGGAACAACTCGCTTTTCGAGGATGCCGCCTTCGTCCAGTCCTGGCAAAAAAACACCTTGAACGGCGCCGACCAGGCGATCGCCTGGCGCCGCTACCTGCTGGCGTGCGCCGCCTGCCACTGCATCCACCTCGAGGGCGATTTCGTGGAGTGCGGCGTCTACCAAGGGTCCGGCATCAAGACCGTGATCGATTATTTCGGGGTGGAAAACTTTCCCCGCGGCTTCTGGGGATACGACACCTTTGACTACAACCCGGTGGCAGGTCACACCTTTGAAAGGCAGCAGGAAGGTTTCTTCGAGAGCATACTCCAGAGGTTCGCGGGGTACGACCAGGTAAGGCTGGTGCGGGGTCTGCTCCCTGATTCGCTGGAGGGAAATTCACCTGCCAGTATCTCCTACCTGCACATCGACCTCAACTCCGCGGAGTATGAAATCGCCGTGCTGGACCGCCTATTCGACCGCGTGGTTCCCGGGGGGATGATCGTATTGGATGACTATGAATGGGCCGGCATCTACCGGCAGCAGAAGATGCTCGAGGATGCCTGGTTTGAAGAGAGAAACTACCGGGTGTTCCCCCTGCCGACCGGCCAGGGTTTCGTACTGAAGCGGTAAGCTCCGGTTCGGCTCGCCCCAAGGGGGGCGAGCGGCTCTGCTTTGTGGCAGCCTGATCACCGTTTTCCCAATTACCCTTAAAGATCAAGGCGGTAGCATCGAATGATACGACGAAAGATTGCTCTGGTGCTTTTCCGCCCCGATTTCCCCCGATTTGACATTCTAAATTCCTACAACGAGGTCATGGAGAGCCTTCTGTGGGGTTTCGAAGCACTCGGGTACGACTGCAGCATCAGAACAAATGCGATTGATTCGAGCGCCGTAAACATTGTGTTCGGTTGGGAATTACTGTACCAGATGGGTAATATCGATGCTTTGCCCACGGGATCGATACTTTACAACCTTGAGCAATACTCAGGATACGACCTCAAAAATACCGAAAAATTCACAACAGTGGCGAGACGCTTCCAGATTTGGGACTACAGCCTCGGAAACATCAGGAAATGGGATGAACTGAACCCTAAGTTTCCTCCTTTTTATGCCAGGGTAAGCTATGCACCTAATCTCAGAAAGGTGCTCAAACTGGAAATAGAAGATATCGATGTCCTATACTACGGCAGTTTGGGGGCGAAACGTAGCGAAAAAGTGTCGACTATAGCGAACTCCTCTAACAGTTGGTCTGTGGTGACCCTCACTAATGTCTGGGGTAAGATGAGGGATGAATTCATATCCCGTGCACGCCTGCTCGTCAATGTTTCGCACCAAAAACCGCATATGAATATTTTTGAAGTCGTCAGGGTCTCCTATCTCCTGGCAAACGAGAAGGCTGTCATCTGCGAGACCGTCGCCGGCTTGGAAGTCGAGGACGATTTAAAGGCTGTGCTAAAAATGGTCCCGGCAGACCAATTGGCTGACGTGTGCAGTGCACTGTTGCAGAATACAGCAGAGAAGGATGACTACGCAAAGGTATGCAGCGAGGTCTTTCGGTCGCGAGATGTCAGAGATTTGATAAAAGATTTTATAGCTACTGCAGCCCATTCCCGCATCCAAAACTGACACCTGCAGAACAGGAGATACCATGAGCCTTTGGTCTACTTTCAAAGAATTGGCCAAGGACCTGCTAGATGACCTGAACGCGTATCACACTCGTGACGCTGTCGAGGTCGATGAAATCACCAACTCAACCTATGGCATGCATTTCTACGACAGCGTAATCGTATTCGAGCAAGGAAGACTACCCAGACGGCATGACTTGCTCGTGGGATTTGATGCCAACGGCCGGAAGGTCTAGCAAGAGAAACAATCGGTCCCCTACAAGAAGACGCGCTGACGACCTCCCGGCCAGCGCTGCCGGCGCAAGTACCGGAGCGCTCGCCGGGGCTCGCCGCCACCTTTCGGGCAAGCACTGTGCCGGGTCGCACCGCCGGCGGGCTAGAGAAAATGCCTCAGCGGATAAGCCCCGGTAAAAAGGCTGACGTATTCCTTAAATTGGACGTTACGAAACAGAAAATAGTTGGTGGTGTCTGAAAGGAAGGAATCCAAGGTGTTGAGAGTTGCAGTCACGCTCCCCCTCGGGACAACCTTGGCGTTGGCGATGCATGCCTCGGACCAGGAAAGGTCGTCAGGAACAGGGTTGAGAATCGGTATCGAGTTCTGCAAGAAATGGAGCGCACCGGTTGTCGGGGTATCGTACATCAGGTGAAGGTCGCAACTCTCCGCGAATTGTGCCATCGGCACGCGAAGCGCGTCCTCCAAGGCATCCCTCCCAATACCCGTCGCTTGCTCCAGATCATGGTACATCGTCATGCCCGGCCGACACCGGATGCTCAGCTCAACGCCGTTTTTGGCGCACCACTCGCTGATCTGCCTGATCCCCTCCATGTAGGCAGCATATCTCGTTATCAGAATGCCATTGAGCGTCAACCCGTTCAGAATCAGCCCCACCCTGGTGATCCGCTCGGGAAACAGGGTGGAACCGGCAAATTTCTCGGGAAAGGCCAGGTTGAAATTCAACACCCTTTTGCCGTTCCTGTCGGAGATGCATTCGCCCTGAATCGGATGGGTCAGAGATACTGCGTTGCGCCCATCGAACTCGATATCTGCACATACCTTGGAGTGGGGGACTATCAGCACCGGGATATGGTGACGGTCCGCGAAGGAAAAAATCGGACCATGGAAGCCGGCATCATGCTCCGAGAGGAGAATTTTAGCAGGGGCACGCTGCCGGAAATACTCCTCAAGCAGATAATAGGTCACCAGTTGGGACTTGTAGACGTTGGCTAAATGCCTGCATTGGCGCGACCGGTAGGCCGGCAGAGCAAGGTAGCGAGCGAGCAGGGTGTCCAACTTCCCCTCCAGACAGGAAGCAAAGGCTGTAATCTTTTCCCGACAACTCTCGGGGAGCCCGGCGACCTGCCGCTCGACGCTGGACAGTCCGACCTGGGTCGACGCATCGATAGAGGCATGCCAGTACTTGGACTGCAGAGCTATGACGCGTTTTCCCGATGCCTGCAGTTCAGCGCTGAAATAATTGCGGTCGTAAAATGTGGTGGGAATATGCACCAGGATGTCAGCGATATCCGACTCCGGATTAACCCCGGCTAAGTCCGGAACGACGTCCGTATCATCCGCCCTTCCGCCGCAGGTAAAGGCGCTGAATTCCGCCCCGTTGCTCATGAGGTTCCGCAGCAGGAGCATCGCCGGGATGAAGGACGGCAGGTAATAGTAGGCGGGGTTGTCGCAGACGATCACGAAGAACTTGGTATCCGCAGTATGCAGCAAAGCTTCCCGCCAGAGCCCCTCATACCACCGGACGGAGAGCAGGAAATAGTACAGGCTTAGATGCTGCCAGGAAAGCAGGGAAACCTCAGGCACGATCTTTTGCGCCGCTGCATCCAGCTCACGCTCGAGTTCAAAGGCAGTCGAGTGGGCCCACTTGGTCAGCTCCGGATATTCCGGGCAGTTTTGCCAGGCCACCAAGCTGGCATGGGCCAGCTTGCTCTCCAGAATTTTGTCAGAGAGGGTGGGATCGAAAAAATAAATTTTATAGTCGCTCAAGCCGGCGGCGATACTTTCGGCTGCCGGTATGTCGGCGGAATTGACGATGACAATGACATTTTCCACTGCTGGTTCCTCCGTGCGCACTCGGCACTGGTCCCTTGGCACAACGATTATTGACGAGGCTTCCATATCACGACGGAGACGGGGAGCAGGGGGTTGGAGCCAAACACCTGGGATTCCAGTGACAGGATCTCGATGTTCCCCCGCTCCTCGGCATCCCGCAGCACCTCCAGCAGGTTCCGGTTGTAGTCGTTTAACTCGATGTAACGTCGCTGCAGCGCCCCGAGCAACGTGGAGGTGTCGCAGAGCTCGTAGAGCGGTTCGAAGTGAACGACGGCCGCAGGATGCCAGGATACCATGGTGTCAATCAGCCTGCGGTCGTACCTCGGCACGTAATGCGCAGCATAGGAGGTGAAGATGGTTGCATGGGCCGGAACGGCCAGACCGGTGATGGCATCCGTGCCGAAGTTGCAGCTGCCCACCTCTATCCCGGTCCCTTGGGATTGCGCCAGCGATCCGATCAGCTTCCGTCCGCTGCAAGTGTACTCGCCGGCCAATAGCCGCAGGCCTCTAAAAGCCTCCTCCCGCGCCAGCTTCAGGATGATCTGGCCGTAACCTGCCCCGAGTTCTACCAACGCCGCAGACGGGGCTAAGCTCGAGAGGACGCCCAGCTGCTTTTGGTACTGTTTCCGGAAGGCCTCTCTCGGCGTCATCCGCGCCAGCTCCCCCTCCTCGAGGCAGATCAGCTCCCCCTCAGAGTGGTAGGTTGCATCCTCCAATTCAGTGAGCTGAACCGGATGGGGACTCGCCTGTACCCGGTCCCACAGCGGGCCCCACTTCTCCGTTTCAAACTCCCGCTCCAACTCGGCGGCCACCTTCCTCCTGGCTTCCCAGGGTTCAAGCCCCAGAAGGCGCAGCGGCCACGGCGTGAATTTCGGCAACTCGTTCAGGAGGTCCCAGTTCATCGGAGCTCCTCCAGGGCGCCGTGCACCTTCCGGAAAACGGCGACGATGTCGTCGAGATCCGCCACCTGCAGGTCGGCATGGCAGAAATCGCCGTAGATCAGTTCTTCAAAGTGCATTCTCTCGGTCACCGGACAGATCCCCTTCTGGTAACAGACTTCCCCCCGGTACCCCGGATAGGTGAAGGGGAAGCCGTCCCTGCCAAAGGCAATCCGCTGCTGATACAGGGGCTCCAGGTAGATCGGAAGCACGTAACCCGCGCCCGGGGTAAGCCCCTCGAGCCTGAGGGCCTCCACGTAGCGCTTACGGGAGACCCCTGTCACCCCGGCGTCGTAGCGGATCGCGTACACGTAGTAGCCGTGCGTACAGCCGGGGCGGACCACAGGGGTCGTGATACCGGGCAGACCGCTGAGACGCTCGGTCAGATAAGCCGCGTTCTCCTGGCGCCTGTCTACCAGGCCCTTGAGCTTCTTCAGCTGCTCGCTGCCGATGGCGGCCTCGATCTCGGTCATGCGGTAATTGAATCCGACCATGTTCACCAGGTTCTGCACCCCTTTACCCCTCACCACCGCCTCGGCGTGGTTACGGATCAGCTGCAGGCGCTCCGCCAGCTCGTCGTCGTCCGTGACGACGACCCCCCCCTCCCCCGTGTGTATGGTCTTGTGATAGTTGAGGCTGAAGACCCCCATGTGCCCCAAGGATCCGACGTGCCTCCCCTTGTAAAGGGCGCCGGGCCCCTGGGCGTTATCCTCGATGACCACCAGACCGTGCTCGCCCGCGATTGCCATGATCTCGTCCATTTCGGCGGGGTGTCCGAAGAGGTCGACCACCACAATCGCCTTGGTGGAGGGGGTGATGCGCTCCCTGATGGAGTCGGGGGAAAGGCAGTAGGTATTCGGGTCAATATCGGCGAAAACGGGAATCGAGCCGTAGACGAGCGCAGCGCTGGCCGAGGCTACCATGGTGTAGGGAGAGACGATAACCTCGTCACCCGGGCCTACCCCGGCGGCACCGGCGGCGGCGTAGAGACCTGAGGTGGCGGAGTTGACGGCGACCGCATGCCTGGCGCCGAAGTAGGCAGCCCACTCCCTTTCCAGCTTCTGCACCCGCGGACCGCCGTAAAAATTAGGGTGCCAGGTGCCCAGGAACTGCGACAGGACCCCGTCGTCCAGGACCTCCATAACTGCGCGCTTCTCCTCGTCCCCGATGGTGTTGTAGCGCGGGAAAGGTGTCGTCCGTACCGGCGTTCCGCCGTTTATGGCTAGTTGTGACATAGCAAGGTCTCCATTTCTGCGATGATGAGCTGAACCGGATTGGAAAGGATCTCGAAGTCGGAAGTTGGCTGCTCCCCGCCGCGGAGTGCCCGCGACAGACGCTCGCCGAGTTCCGCTTCGCTTACGATGCTGGGCAGGATGCCGCGACGGTCTAGCACGAAGGGATTATCCCGGCAGAGCCCGATCTGGATGCTGAGGGTCTCACGCCCCATGATAAACGACTCGAGGAGAAACATGGAAGACATGCCGCAGACCAGATCGGCCCTGTTAATCAGCATCCAGGGATCCGATTGCGTGTCGACATGCCAGCGCACTTGCCGGCAGTAGTCAGCGGCGAGGTCGGCGAGCCCTGCCGGGTCTTCCTTAGGGTGCGGCCTGATAATCAGGGCTAGGGAGCTGCCAGTCTCCACAGCAGCCTGTTCCAGCGCTTTTACCAGGGAGGCGAAGATGGTCCGCTCGGTATACCCCCAGTAGTAGGCGTTTTCTCCGTAGGTCAGGCCGATCGGTTCGGAGGCAAAGACCACGACAAAATCCCGGGTGCTCAGCCCGAACTTCGCGCTGAGCAGCTCCAGGCCGTCAGCGTCCCGCCCGGCGGAGGCGCGCAGCGTCTCGAAGTAGGGCTGTCCGCAAACTTTGACCCGTTCAGCGGGCAAACCCTCGGCGATCATCTCCTGGCGGGCGAAGTCATCCATCGCTATGATCCGGGCCGGCAAATAGGGGTGCTGCCTGTCCTCCAGGTAGTTGCTGATTCCGGCCACACCGTATTCGGAGAAACGGATCCCGTAGTTCACCCACTGGTCGAGGATCGCCATGGAGGGGATCCCAAGCTCTTCGGAAGCAAGCCAGAGATACTTTTCGCAGCAGTCGTCAGCACTGGTGCCAGTGATGATCGCGTCCGGCGCCTCTTTTCCCAGGAAGACCCGGACCGCCTCCGGTGTTATCCCGGGGAGCAGGGGACCGATGTCGATCCCCTCGATTCCGGCCTGGCGGTACTTGTCGAGGGCGACATCCTTACCGAAAAGCCGCACCCGGTACCCACGGGCGCCGAGCGCCCCGACCAGGGGGATCACGGTGTTGGCCCCGCCGGGGTCACGGGAAAAGAGCAGGATTGTTTTCATGGCAATGCCTTGAGGAGGTCGCAGCAGAGTGCCAGGGCCCGGTAGCCGTCCTCCGCGCCGCAAAGAAGTGCAGCGCCCTCGGCAAGATGGTCATGGATATTGGTGGCCGCAAGGTACAGCGCGTTTCCCAGGCGGGTATCCTGAGTGCCACAGACCTCCAGATTACGGTACCCGGCGAACCTGGCGCTGTCCCGGACCTCCTGCAACTCGACCCTGAAACCGGCGTCGGTCATCCGAATCCGCTTGCGCCCGAAGAGCAGGTCGAGCTCGAACACCGTGTAACTCCGGCAATCCACCGCCTGCAGGAAGAAGGCGGCGCCCCCCGCGAGGGTGAGGACGGCTGAGCAGGAAGGGTCTTTGGGATAAAAGTCGTCTACCCGTGAAACAACGCTCACACCCTGAATCTCTGCGACCAGGAACCGGACCAGGTCCACCATGTGGGACCCGTTATGAAGCGTCCCCTTGCCGTAATAGCCGGTCCCGCTCAGGTAGTTTCCAAAGTCGCCGTCCGCGATCTGCGCCCGCAGACCGGCCAGTTCCGGCACATAGCGCCTGGTATAGTTGACTGCCAGCCCGATCCCGAGCCGATGGTACAGCCCCATGATTTCAGCACCCTGCTCGGCGCTCTTTGCCAGCGGCTTCTCGGCGAAGACCAGCTTTACCGGGTACCGGGCCAGGTCCAGAAGCAGCGGATAATGATATTCGTCCGGAACCGCAACGACAGCTACGTCGACGACGCCGCCTGCGAAAGCCTCCTCTACCGAGCCAAAGGCGGTGCCGCCCCAAAGCTGCGCGGCCCGCGCGGCTCTTTCCGGATCCGCGTCCACAAAACCGCGCAACAGGAAACCCGGATGCCTAGTGAAGGCATGGGCATGGCTCAGCACAGCGGAACTTTGGGGGGTGTCGAAGAAGGCGCCGATGTTACCGGCGCCGATGATCAGGACGGAGAAGGGAACTGCCATGTCACTGCCCGGACCGGAACAGGATGCGGTACTTCATCTCCGCAATCTTCCAGTCCTCTTCGGTGTCGATGTCCTGGACCTCGGACTCGGGGACTTCGATGGGCGCGGCACAACGGGAAAAGATCTGTCTGCTCTGGGAGAAACGCGGCACGTTAAGCCAATAAAACTGGCCGGCGTCGTGATAGGCGGGCATCAGGTCCTGGGAGCGTGCAGCGATGTTTTCTGGCCAGATCATCTTCAGGAAGCCGTCCTCGATCTTCAGCGCCCGCTGGATCGGGTAGCCGAAGCGCACCACCGGAAAGGCGCAGTCGGCGTCCTGCTCCAGCAAGGTGGCATGCCCCTGACGCAAGGTCTTCGCAGTGATAAAGGGGGCGGTGGGGTAGAGACAGCAGGCCAGGTCGAATTCCCTGCCTAGTGCGCGGTATTCCGCCAGCACCTCCAGCATGACCTCGGCGGTAGTAGCAAAATCGTTGGAGGTCCCGGCAGAGCGGAAAAAAGGGACAGTGGCACCGCACTCACCGGCGACCGCGGCAATTTCCTCGTCATCGGTGGAGACCATAACTTCGTCAAAGCAGCCGGACTCCAGCGCCGCCCCGATGGAGTAGGCGATGATCGGCTGGCCCAGGAAGCTCTTGATGTTTTTGCGCAGAATCCGCTTGCTGCCGCCACGGGCGGTTATCACAGCGACGTTTTTTTTCATGTGCAGTCCCCTAGAAGGATTCCCAGCTGACGGGTGTCCCTTTTTTCAGATCGACCCTAGCCCGCTTGCCCAGTAGAAGATCGTAGTATTTCGGAGCAAGGCCGAGGTTTGGTCGCACTGCCCGAAGGTTCTCCGGGGTGAAGGGATCGCCTGCCGCCATGTCCTGGGCCACGTACAGGGAACGCCGGTATTTCATGGACGCCTGCTCCTTCACGCTCGGACCATAACTGATCGTTCCCAGCGCCTGCCGGGCCCGTTCCGCCTCCAGCACCAGGGCGCACAGCTCCTCTGGCTCCATGGAGAAGGCGGAATCCACCCCGCCGTCGAGGCGCCGCAGGGTGAAATGTTTCTCAATGACCGTCGCCCCCAGGGCGACGCCAGCTACCGCCACACCGAGCCCCATGGTGTGATCCGAGACTCCCACCTGGAGGCCAAAAAGATCCCTCAGGTGCGGAATGGTGAGCATGTTGGTGTTTTCAGGGGTGGCGGGATAGGTGCTGGTGCACTTGAGGAGGATGATCTCCTGGCAACCGGCCGCCCGGGCAGCCCGCACCGTCTCGTCCAGTTCCGCCACCGTCGCCATCCCGGTGGAGATGATCATCGGCTTGCCGAGGGCCGCCACCTTGCGGATCAGAGGCAGGTCGGTATTCTCGAAGGAAGCGATTTTGTAGCAGGGGACCTCCAGCGATTCTAGGAAATCCACTGAACTCTCGTCAAAGGGGGTACTGAAGCAGATCAACCCTCGTTCCCGGCAGCGCCGGAAAAGGGGAGCGTGCCACTCCCATGGGGTGTATGCCTCCTGGTAGAGCTTGTGCAGCGAATACCCTTGCCACAGACTGTTGGAATCGTCGATGTAAAACTCCCCGTCGGCGATGTCCAGCGTCATGGTATCGGCGGTGTAGGTCTGCAGTTTGAGGGCGTCGGCTCCGCATGCGGCGGCGGCATCCACGATCTCCAGGGCCCGCTCCAATGACTGGTTATGATTGCCCGACATCTCGGCGATGACGAACGGGGCGTGCCCCGCTCCTATTTTCCTTCCCGCAATGACAATTTCTTTCATTTTTGCCTCACATGACCAGGTTTCTTCCTACAACAAAGGCCTCCGCCGCCGCGACCCCAAGACTCGCACCCCGCCAGCGGGCCAGGTGCTCCACCGCCTCCCAGGAGCGACTGTGCGGCCAGGGGCGCATTTCCGCCTCATAGGCCTGCAGCGCCTTCAGCTTGGCGTCCAGGGTGGTGGAAACATCCACGAACCAGTTGGGCGCAAAGGGGGGAGCGGATCCGGGCGTCTGCCATTCGGTGCTGGACTGCACCTCGAAAAAAAGCAGGGTCTTGACCGGGTGCAGCGGCTGCGGGCGGCAGGCGGTTATCACGGCCTCGTGCACACGGCGGTGATCGATGTTCACATCCCCCGCGTGATGGGTATACACGAGCGACGGCCTGACCCTGGCGATATGGTGTTCCACGACCTTCACGACGTCCAGCAGGTCGACTGAGTCCATCCGGTTGTCGGGGAAATCGTGAAGCACCAGGGTGCTGACCCCCAGTATTTCCTTGGCCTCGTGGGCGGCGCTGGCGAGTTCCGACAACTCGCCACGGCGCTCCTCGCGGTCGCGTTTTTGGTCCCGACTGGTGGCACCCTCAGCCATGATAACCACGTGGACCGTGTCGCCCCGTTCGGCGTGCCGTGCGATGGCTGCGCCGCACCCCAGCACCTCGTCGTCGGGATGGGCCGCTATGACAAGGATATTTTCCATTTTTACCCTTTCCTGGTGAAGATCACGTCCGCCGTGACCTTCCCGGCTTTCAGAGCTGGCCGCTGGAATTCTAGCCGGAAATGCTCCGTTTCCAGATACGCCTTTGGATAGCCATCGGCGTCCAGCATCCTGATGTAATCATACACCTCGGCAAGCTCACTCAGCCGACTGATTTCACCATCCTCCGGCTTGCGTCTCGCAAAGCAGACGGCCTCCCCCTGCTGTTCCTGCGGCAGCGGTTCGTCACGCACCAGGTCCGCGACCATACCCTCGATGACAGCAGCGGCACGCAGATAGATCTCTTCTGCGCCGCCATGCAGGGAAAGGGGCTTTTTCAGGTATACAGGTCCCGCGTCCAACTGCTCGACGCATTTCAGCGCAGTGATCTTGGTCTGGTATATCCCTCTGGCGATCAGGTTCTGCAAAGGACTGCCGCCGCGCCCGAAGGGAAGGTCAGTCATATGGAAGATGACGCACTCGAAGGCCTCGTGGATCGAGGCGGGGATCAGGAAGGACCAGTGCGGGAAGAACACGTAGCGGGGCCCAATCTGCGCCAGTCGCTCGGCCGTCAGCTCCTGCCTGCTGCTGATAAAAATGAATTCTCCGCCGGTCGCAGCCTGCAGTCTCGGCGCCATTTCAGCATGCCACTTCCGGCTTGATGCGATAACGTACCTCATGGCTGTGCTCCATCAAAAAATGCAGTCTCTTCCAGCGTGCCGCGACTTCCCTGCCAATCCTCCTCGAAAAGAGCAAAGGAGACGATGTCCTCGTGTCTGCCCTCTTTCAACACATGCCTGACGAAATATCCCTCCTCAGAAAAGCCCAGCCTTCGGAAGAATTTGATACTCGCCGTGTTGAAGCAGAAGACCTCCCCGCAGAGCTTGCGAATCCGAAGCGCTTCGAAGGCGTACTCCATCCCTAGCACCCCTAGCACGGTCCCGGTGCCGCGGGGTGCTGCTTCGTCACCTAGATAAAACCCCCAAAAGCACCTGCCCTGGTCCCGGTCGATATCGGTGAAATACACCATGCCGGCAGGCTGACCCTGGATCTCGAACACCAGATAAACTGACTCCCGATGCGTGGCGAGGCGGTCGAACCAGCCCCTGTGCTCCTGCAGGGTAATGATGTGATCGCTGTACATATTTCGCCGGATGCGGTCCGAATTGCGCCAGAGCAGCACCGCCTCAAGGTCGTTCTCTGCAACCGGACGCAGCCGGTAATCCTCACGCCGTGGCATGATTTTCCTCCAGAATTACCGCCAGCAGCGGATGTGTACCGGAATACCCCGACCCTGCCATGATCTCCGTCGCCCTTCTGCCCATTTCTTTGAGCTGATGTGGGTGGTCCAGGGCGAATTGCACGGCTTTTTTCAAGTCGTCCGCTGCGAGATCTCCACACCAGCCCAAGTCCCAAGTAGCGCCCCTGGCCGCAACCGCGGCGGTGGTTTGCGCCTGGTTCTCGGCAATCACCAAGGTGATGGAGGGGAGGCCGAGCAGGCACCTCTCCCAGGCCGTGCTTCCTCCCGCCCCGACTGCCAGGTCCGCGGCTCCCATCAACTGGGCCATGTTGGCGACCTGGCAGTGATAGGTCAGGTTCGGCAGCGCGGCGCAGAGTGCCCTGATCTCCTCCCGACGCGGGTTGGCTCCCCCGACGACGATATCCACCGCGATGTCAGGTCTGTTCAGCAGTCCAAGCGCCTCCAGCGCCTTGCCAGTTTCCTGGCTGGGATCACTCCCCCCGAAAAAAATCAGGATGCGTTGCACGCTGCCGTCCCGCTCCCGCCTGGCGTGGTGCGCCGCGGCGAATTCGGGCCGGAGCAGGGCGAACGCCGGGCCCAGGAATTTCCTGCAATGCTCCGGAACCAGCCCGTCGTAACGCAGCTCCAGGTCAGGGTATAGATTCTGGTCCAAAAGGAGGTCACAGTCATGGGGCCGGTCGGCGAGGTCGTCAATTACCATGAGCTTGTCGGCCCGGGGGCGCAGGACTTGCTCCCAGCGCCGGTCCAGCGCGTAGTGGTCTACAATCAGCCATTCCGGCCTGGCCTGCCCCAGGGCCGCGCTCGTTTCCTCGGCATCCTCCCGCCAGGAGACCCCCAACCATGCTGCGTGGGCGACATCTTCGGGCGCCGCAAGGCACCCGGTCCCGGGGGGGCGCAGGTAGACCACCCGGTGGCCCCTCCCTCCGATCAGGCCGATCAGGCTGCCGGGGTGTTCGCGGCAGAGGAAGAGGGTGGCGGCCCCCTGCTGGCGCAGGGCGTCGGCCAGCGTCAGGCAGCGCATGACATGGCCGCTGCCGGCGGCAAGCGAGGCGTCCACGCGAAAAACTACGTTCATTCAGCGTTTTTCCATCAGGAACCAGGTGCAGTCCCCATTGGGGAACCGGTAGTCCCGCTCGTAGCAGAAACCGTAATCCATCAGCTGCAGGTCGGGGAAGCGATCCAGCATTTCCCCGGCAAAGTCTCGTTTGTACAGCTTGTCGGAGTGCCCGCGGTAAGAAATTTCCACCGGTGTCGGATTATAATACTCCATTACCAGGATGTACCTGCGGCTCGACCGATAGAGCAGGTCGTACACCTGTGGCAGGACCTCGGGATCGAGATGGATCATGACCCCTTTTATGAAGCTGAAATCACGCGGCTGGTCCGGGACAAAGTCAAGGATGGATTTGTGGTAAATGGTCTCCAGGCATCCCAACTTTTCCAGCTCGCCGACCGCCTTTTCATTTATTTCTATGGCCGAGAGGCTGGCGCCCGGCAACAGGTGGTGCAGGGCCATGAGATTGAGACCGCGATTGGCTCCGAACTCCAGCACGCTCGACACGTTACGGGTCCGGGCCAGCACCTTGGCGAAGAGGGCCAGGTTGGCAGCAACCAGCTCCGCCCCCTGGTTCCTTTCGATATATTCGTTGCCGAATTCGCCGGCCCAAAAGGCCTCCTGCTCTGTTTTATACTGGCTCATGCGGGCTCCTTTTTACACTGCTGAAGAATATCATGCAACTGCGCAATCACCTTGTCCTGCTGCTGCCCAGTCAGGTCCGCGAAGAGCGGCAGGCTGACGGCCTCCTGATAGTAGCGCTCCGCTTCAGGGAACATCCCCGGCAAGAAACCCAGCTCCCGGTAATAGGGCTGGGTGTGCACCGGGATATAGTGGACGTTCACTCCAATATCGGCCCGCCGCAAGGCATCAAACAGCTGACGGCGAGAGACTTGGCTTCGGGCCCCATCGACCCGGACCACATAAAGGTGGTACGCTGAATACCCGGCGGGAGACTGCCAGGGGAGCACCAGCGGCAGGTCGGCGAGGGCTGCGTCGTACCGGGCCGCCAGCCGGTGGCGCTGCGCCACGAACTCGTCCAGGCGCTGCAACTGGCTCAGCCCCAGTGCCGCCTGCAGATCAGTCATCCGGTAGTTGAAGCCGAGTTCGATCTGCTGATAGTACCAGGGCCCGTGGCTTTCTCCCGCCAGCAGGGCGGGGTCGCGGGTGATACCGTGGGACCGGAGCCTGACCAGTTTTTCGTGCAGGGACGGGTCGTTGGTCAGCACCATGCCCCCCTCGCCGGTGGTAATGATCTTCACCGGGTGAAAGCTGAAGACCGTCATGGCGGAAAACGCGCAACTGCCAACCCGCGTGTCACGGTAGCGGCCGCCGATGGCGTGGGAGGCGTCCTCTATGACGGTAAACCCGTATTTCTTCCCCAAAGAGCCGATGCGTTCCATCTCGCACGACTGCCCCGAGAAGTGGACCGGTATCACGACTTTGGGGAGCGCCCCTGCGGCTGGCGCAGCCTCGAGCCTGGCCTCCAGGTCGTCCGCGCTCATGTTGTAGCTACCAGGATCTATGTCGGCGAAAGCGACCTCCGCCCCGCAGTACAGCCCGCAGTTGGCAGAAGCGACAAAGGTGTTGGGGGAGGTCCACATCCGGTCGCCCGGTCCCAGTCCCGCCGCCAGGCAGGCGATGTGCAGGGCGGCGGTAGCGCTACTGACCGCTACCGCGTAACGCGCCCCGCAGTACTGCGCGACCGCCGCCTCGAACTGTTCCACGGCCGGCCCCTGGGTCAGCCAATCCGACTGCAGCACGGCGACAACGGCCTGGATATCCGCTTCAGAAATGGATTGGCGGCCATAGGGAATGATGCTCGATTTCGTCACGCGTCAGCTCCCTGGAAGTTAGATCGAGAAATGCGGATCGAAATGGGTGGTGATCCATTTGCGGATGGCAGCCACGCTCAACCACTCAGTATTCTCTCCGCTGTTGTAGCGAAAGCCGTCCGGACAGCACACCCCGTCGAAGGTGCTCTTGAATTTTTCCACGTCCCATAGGTTCAGCGAAGGGAGGATCACGAAAAACTTCTTGAATTCCAGGGTGCTCAGGGCATCGGTCTCGGTGATCATCTCCTCGTGAAGCTTTTCACCTGGGCGGATACCGGTGATGTTGATCCGGCATCCCGGTGCTATTGCCTCGGCGACATCCATGATCCGGTAGCTCGGGATCTTGGGGACGAAGATCTCTCCCCCCCACATGTTCTCCAGCGCATGCCAGACCAGGGACACTCCCTCTTCCAGAGTTATGTTGAAGCGGGTCATCCTCTCGTCGGTGATGGAGAGGACCCCCTCCGACCTTTTGGTCATGAAAAAGGGAATCACGCTCCCCCGGCTCCCCATGACATTGCCGTAACGGACCACGGAGAACTTGATGTCATGGTTCCCCCTAAAGTTATTGGCGGCCGTGAAGAGTTTATCGGAGCAAAGCTTGGTGGCCCCGTACAGATTAATGGGAGCCGCGGCCTTGTCGGTGCTGAGAGCCACCACCTGCTTGACACCGGAGGTAAGGGCCGCCTCGATGACGTTCTGAGCGCCCATGATATTGGTCTTGATCGCCTCGAAGGGGTTGTATTCAGCGGCCGGAACCTGCTTGAGAGCGGCCGCATGGATGACGGTGTCAATCCCTTCAAACGCCTGCGTCAATCGGTCCCTGTCACGCACGTCCCCGATGAAATACCGGATGCTTGGGTGAAGCTTGGGACAGAACTGCTGACCCATCTCGTACTGCTTCAACTCGTCGCGCGAGTAGATAACCAGCCTTTTTATCTCAGGATAATTTTTCAACGCCATCTCGACGAATTTTTTACCAAAAGATCCGGTTCCGCCGGTTATCAGAATCGACTTTCCATTCAACATTATATCTCCTTACTCTTTGTTCCCAAGAGAGTCTTGCATCGCGGCCCTTATTTAAAATGACCACTGACACGAAACTGGGCTGCCGCCTGTCATAGCTTTTAAATTAACATGTACTAATTTTATTACTACATGCTACCTACCTGTATCGGGCTTTCCTACCGACAGTATCTGCTGCTGCTGCAGCCGAACGCCGAGAGATATCCGCATTTTTGCAATGTGCGTGCCATCCAACGCAGTGCCAGTATCTGAACGTTGAACATGCCGGGAACGCAGCTTTACAGGCTGTAGGTCAATATTTTGATCGGGGCGGCGCACATAGAGTCAATATTTTGGAGCTTGCCTTGCGGCAACCGTTATCTTCCATTTATCCAGCGGTGCGGGCGGCCTGACGATCTTTTGAAAATTCAGGATTATGAGGTGAGAGGTAAAAGCGGGATGAACAGCAGCAAAAAGCCACGCGACAGCGACGCGAGGGATTTATTGTTAGTTGCCACGGTAATCTGAATCGTTGGGGTGGGGTTTTTCAGCATAAGTTGACAAGAGATCTGTTGCCGGATTTTCTGGATTTTCTCAAGAGTTTTTTTGCCCAGAATAGAACAGGCAGAGAGTCCTGCCAAATTCTCTGCCTTGGAATAACCGGGGTCTGAGCCCCAAACCACAGGGCCCCCATGATATTTTGGTCGCTGCTCTTCTCAAGGTTCTTGAACAGATTAACCGACCGGCTAGCCATTTCAGGGACCTCCCTCCCTTTATTTCCGACACACAAACGTCACACTTTTAAAGAAGCCGGTCCGGGTACGACAACCCACCTGTTGCTCTTTTACCTGACCATTTTCGTCCCACCTCGCAGGCCATCTTTTAAAAATGTCTCAGCATCAGCCGCGCCGTTTCACTTAATAGTGCAGAAGCAAAAGGCTGTCGCAAGGCGAGCTCGTGCAGGTTGATCCCCTCCCTGCGCATCCCGGCCTCTGCCTCCATTCCCGCCAGGGACGTCGGCAAAGAGCACTGGTCCAGGAAATCAAGCTCTGCCTCTTGCTGTGAGATTGCCTGCGAACCGCCCCCATGTTGTCTGTCCGCTTCGGATAAGTTGATCATTATTACTACCTCCTATTCAATTGAGCACACGGGGGCGAAAGGCCTCTTGCCTCTCGCCCCGCGGATTGTCAGAATTTTAGAAAGTTAGGTACTTTTTAAAACAGTTTCAGGATGGACTGGGCTGCTTGCGAAGAGAGGCTGAGCGCCGTCGTGCTGAGCGACTGCCTGGTCTGCAGCATCAACATATTGGCACCTTCCTGATTCATGTCGGCCAGGGTGAGGTTGTCGGCCCCGGTCTGCAGCGTGCTGATCATGCTGTCGGTGAAGGACTGCCTGGTAGTGATGACCGACATGCTGGATGCCAGAGCCGAGGACTGGGTCCTAAGCGTACTCAGGGCGTTGTCGAGTGCCGAGGACGAGGCGTTGATAGCGGCGGCGCCGGTCGTGGCATTGGCGTCATTCCACTGGGCCGCAGAACCGACTACAGCGCTGGAAGCAGTCGCGGCAGCCGTGGACGCACTGGTGAGGGCCGTGGCGTTGGCCGGGGTATAGGCGGAAAGCGCCAGGGTGCTGATGGCGGTCAAGGCACTTTTGGCAATGGTGAGATCATTTCCGCTGGTAGTGAGCGCCGCCCCTACATTTTTATCGCCGGCTGTAATGGCTATGGGGGCCGGCGGTGCCGGCGGCAGTGGCGGCGGCGGAAGTATCAACGTTATAGGCATTAAGCGCGGTAACGGCCGTGGTCCCTACGGCTGTCGCTGCTGCGGCGTCGCTTGCAGCAGTATTGGTGTTTGCGGCCTGGGTGCCCAGATAAGCGGCGGCCGTATTGAGGTCGGTTGCGGCCTGGTCTAAAATGACCTTGGCGGCGGCACCGCCGGTTAATACGCCGGCGTTTATGGCGGCACCAGCTGCAGTCACCGCCGTCGCCGCCTGCAGGGCGGCTGCCTGGGCGGCTGCCGCAGTGGACTCCGCTAAAGGCGTCCCCTTCACCTGGGTGTTCGAAAGGGTAATGGCAGTGCCTGCGGCGATCAGAGCCGCTTTGGCGGTAGCCGCCGCATCGAAGGAATTTTTGACCGCTAACAGCGTCGTACTGGCGGTTGTCAAAGCCCCCCCGGCAGCGTTGGCGGCTGATGTCGATGCGGCGCCGGCGCCGGGGGTGAGGAGGCTTAGCCCTGTTGCCGCGGTCGAGGCGTCGAAACCCTTGATTGACAGGGTCGCTGTGCCGGTAGTTTGGGCGAACTGGACGGTGAGGAGATCGCCTTTCAGCAGGTTGGTGCCTTTATAGCTGGAATTCTGCGCCAGCGTGTCGATCTGACCGCGCAGGGTGTTGAACTGGTTTTGGTAGCTTAGTCTCTCGTTAACGTCGGTGGTGCCGAGGGCTGAGCTTGCCAGACCTTTGGCGGCCTGGATCAGCGAGGTGATCGCGGTGATACCCGCGTTGGCTGCCTGCACCGTCTGCACCCCCTCACTCATGCTGTCCTTGCGGTCGGAGAGGTCGGAGGCGGCTTGCAGGTGGCTTTGGGCCGAGAAGAAGTTGGTCGGATTGTCGAGGGCACTGTTCACCTTTTTGCCCGAGCTCAGACGTTGCTGGGTCTGGCCCAACGCATTAGCGGTGCCTTGCAGCGCCAAGAGGTTGCTACGCATGCCGGATGTGAGGGAAATGTCTGATATTGACATATGCGTCTCTCCTTTTTTTCATGGTAGATGGCATTTCTGCCCATTCTTTGGTCACAGCTTCAATTACGTGAAAGGTCCAATATCGCAGCAAGGCCGGAAAACGTCGTCTAACCTCCTTCGGGCCCATTTTTCTGCGCACATAGCAGACTTATCGGTAGGCTCTTTCAAAAGTTAAATTTTATTTATAATAAATTGTTAATTTTTTTCAGGGGGTGAGGGGAAGCTTTCCGAAAGAGCGACGGGATAGCTGCCGGTGCAGCTCTGGAAGCTGCGGATTAACTGAGGATCGAGTACCCCAGACGAGTCCGGGCGGGCCCGAAGGTTGAACCCGCCAGCCGAGGAGTGGAGTGAATGACTGACTTTTTCTCTCTAAAACGGCAAGCCAGCCGCCCCGTCAACCTGATCTGCTGACGTGTCCATCGACTTACCGGCTGCATCCGTGCCGGAAAACCTAAAGACGATATGTGAGGGGTCGATTTCTGCACTTACGGCTGAGTTCTGGGCGAGGGTGAAGAAGACGGTTGCCTGCATGCTCTGAGGATCGTAGACCACCCGTTTCGGGGTGCTCGGCACCGTTACCTGCGTGTCCTGGTGCAAGGTCACCCCGTCATTACAGACTCCACCCTGGCCGCCCGAAGCCTTGTTTATCGACCAGTTGGCCACGTTCATGACCGAGGAGGCGTCCATCTGCGAGTCGAACTGGAAGACCATGGTGAAATCTTTGGAGCTATTGGGGAAAAGCAGTGACGGGTCGAGCGCCTTGAGGAGGGTATGCGGCGCCTTTAGCGTGTTGAACCGGGTTGAGTCCGGGAGACTTGCCACTAGCTTCGGTGCAGAAACCAGGGTACTTAGGTCTGACGCCATGGTCGCGTTCATGGTGCCGAGGATGGTCGCCTGCTTCTCAGCAGCGCTTTTCTGTCCCAGGCCGAGGTACGCCTTGCCGAGCTCGAAATGCGGTTCAGCAAAGGTTTTATCGAGGCTTATTGCCTTGTTGGCCTGGGTTGTCGCCTGGCTGAAATTTCCCAACTTGTTGTCGACCGCCGCAAGGCCATAATAGCCGTGGGCATCCTTGGGGGCTATTTTCAGCACTTTGGCAAACTGCGTCGCCGCCTCGGTGTAGCGCCCCTGCTGCAGGTAGATGTTGCCAAGGGCGTAGGGAGCATACGTCGTGGAACCATCAATACGCGCCGACGTCTTGTACTGCTTCTCCGCCTCAGCCTGGTTTCCCGCCTGCAGATATGCGTTGCCGAGACTGTTGTAGGCGTCGGCAGAGGCCGGATTGGCCCGGATCTGGCTCTTGTACGCGTCGATCGCACCCTTGGTGTTACCGGTTTGCAGGTAGACGCTTCCAAGGGTGCTGTAGGCGTCCGGCGATTTGGGATCCAGCGCGATCGCCTTTTTCAGCTGCACGATCGCCTGGGGGTATTTCTTGTTCTGGATTAGCTGGGCGGCGGCAGCCTGAACGTACTTCGACACTCCGCTTTGCTGGTCCTGCGTTGGGGCGAGCGAGGAATAGAGGTTATCAATGGTCGCGGTAAGTTTGTCCATCATGTTGGCTCCTTCACGGCAATTTTCCCCGTGAAGCGTACCACATAAATTAGCATCAGCCAATAAAAGCTGCTCAGAAAAGACGGTCAGTTTTACGGTAGAGCGGATTCAAGCGCCCAGAGCTCCGGCCCTCTGGCTACCCGCGTTATTACGGTTGCCCAGTCGCCTTTGCCACCTTGGCTTAACATCCGCATCATACCTGGGGTACCAAGACGAGACGACCCGCTCTCTCATCCAGCGCGGTACTCACCTGCTAGCCATTTTTAAATTTTTTTAACCTACCTCTTGCAGGCCTAAATTTCCCGTGTAACCTTCAAGGGACTCGCGCGAGAGACACGGCAACGCTATACCAAACTTTGTGAGAGGAGGTCCTATGGCTGCTCCAACCATACCTTTTTACGGGAAGGATACCGACCGTCTGGCCAGGCTGAACATCGCCCTTATCGTCCTGACGGATTCCGATGCCTTCCTTAAAGACTGGCCGCTGCAGGTGATCACTACCGACGGGTTTAAGCAGAAGATAGATTTGTACCAGTCGGCGTACGAAGCCGCGATTCACTGCGACCGCCGGGCCATTGCAACCCGCGTGGCTGCCGCCAACGAAGCCGGGGGGGCTTGGCAGAAGATCGTTAATTATGCCTGCGCCACTGACCAGGATAACACCGAAATGCTGGAGAGGATGGGAGTGATAACGAAGACGAAGCGGAACGCTTCGGCTAATGCTCCGACCGAGCTGCACGCCCCCGATTTAGCGGTCGTCAACCTGGATGCACGAGGAACCATAAGAGCCAGTTGCTCCCGCGAGCGGCGGCGTTACACCTTCGAGATCTGGATTACGGAAGGCGACCCCAGGGTCGAAGAGGGGTGGTACCTCAAGAAAAGCTTCGGGGACTGCGCGAATATGGATATAGTAGGTTTGCAACCCGGCAAGGAGTACTCCTTCCGTTGCCGGATCATCGGAAGGGATAACACCCCCGGGCCGTGGTCGCACACGATTACCCTCATGGTAACCTGACCCCCCTCAAACCGCCTGCCACTTCCCTAAGTCATTTCCACGTGCCCCGGCAACTGACGAGACCAATCCGGTCTCGTCATTGCCGGGGCGTCTTATTGGGACAAACACCCGTTGGAGGTCTCTACTCCATCCCCCTCCCTCCCTTTCAACGCAGGAACCAATCCACCAAACGATGAAGAGGCAGAATTGCACGGAATCGTCCTGAAATGTTTTTGAAGGACGGTAAATTGCAAAAGGCTGACCCAAAATACCGAACAAGATGCCCCGTTTCACCTTCGCTGTCTTACACGGCGATTTAATGGATTTGTTGCATTTTGCCAGACTAAAATCCCTTTCAAGAGGGCATAGATGTTTTTGGTCGTCGCAAAAAAGAAGCAACACCTACAAAGCCGCAATAGGGACCCCCAAAAAAAGCATACGAAGGCAGTCCGGCTTTTTCTCGCCCCAAATCTGCAACGAAGAAGGAAAAAATGCATGAGGCGGCTTGTGTATGTTTCCTGATCGGTGCTGACGGGTCCATCGCCTTGCCGTGGTGCCGGAAAAGGTAAAGACGATGTAGGATGGGTCGAGTTCTGCGCTTACTGCAGAGTTCCGGGAAAGGGTGAAGAAGAGGGTGGCCTGCATGGTGTTCTTTCTCGTGTCCAAGGCTGCTTACGGCTCGCCTTTATCAAAAAGGTCTCCAGTTCTCTGACGACACCCAGATCTGCGAAAATTTTGTGACTTAGTCTGCGAATCATATCCGTCGCATGAGCATGGAAAACCTTGTCAGTTCCCAGCCGCACGGCCAAGGAAAGGTATTCCGCCGGTGATTCCGCCACGCATTCCATAAAACCCATGCAGCGATACCAGGCATACGTCAGGCGCCCGCGCAAATATGGCGAGGGGAGGGTCACGATTGGTGTTCCTACGGCAAACGCCTCGGCAGATGAGTTCCCTCCTCCGAAATGGATGGTGTCGAGCAGAACATCACTCAGGGAGACCAGATTCAGATACTCATCTTCGGTCATACGGGGGACAAAGATTACCCGCCGGTCCTGATCCGGAATGAGCCTTAGCAGGCGTGCTCGCAACCGCACCTCGTGCTCAGGAAGGTTCCCCTTCAAGAGCACAATACAACCTTCCGGGTCGCCCTCCAAGATTCCGGCAAGGATGGCATCGAATTCCGGGTGAATTTTATAGATGGACTGAAGGCATGCGTAGATGTGCCGCCCCGACGGAAGCCCGAAGTCCGCACGGGTTTTGTTCAGGACAGGAAGCGTCGGGCGTGGATAGCAGGTCAAGGCACGGGCGCCACTCAGACAGAACAGTCGTTCGCTATACTGCTCTCTGGGACTTCCCATTTCGCAAAGTTCGTGGGATATGAAGCAGTCGATGGTTGGAATACCGCTGGTCACCGGGTGCCCCCAGGTGACGCACTGAAAGGGCGCCAACCGGGAGAATGCCAGAAAATAGGTGAGCGGTTCCATGCCGATATCCGTATAGTATACGATGTCGGGTTCCCAGGCCGCTACTGCACTCCGTATCGCCGTCAAATCTCCTGTGCAGCAGGTGAAATGATCGCTGACACCTTTTATCAGGTCGCTCATCCAGTCGGGAGTTCCCAGGTGAAAGACATGCACCTCGAAATCCCGTCTCGAGATGTGTTCGATAAGCCCGCGATTGAGTTTTGCAATGGTGTGGTTAGAAAAGAACCGGGAAACGAAAGCGATCCGGAGCCTTCCCTTTTCTTGCGGTGCCGATCGTGCCGTGCAATGGGGTGCGACCCAGGCCAGGTCGGGATATGCAGCCAGGTAGAGTGAGGCGAGCTTTTCCTGGAACTCCCTGTCGTTATAGCCGTGATAGGTCAGATAGAAAAAAACGCGCCCCTGCCCCAAGGGGTCTCCAGCGGAATATGCCGCGGGGTCAATCCGCCCCAGCTCCCGAAGGACGACCTTTCGGATCTCTTCAATTTCGTCAGCGTCCCTGAGGATCACCGGCAGAAGCGTGGCCGCTTGAACTGCTACGCCGAAGTCGGCAGAGCGCTCCAGCACCTGCCGGTAGGCCTCTCTTGCTTTTCCCAACATCCCGCGGTTTTCGTAAATCTCACCGCAACGCAGATAGGCTTCGGCCGATTCTCCCGATATTCCAATGACATACTGGAAGCAGGAAAGTGCCATGTCATATTGATAGGTTCGCTTCAGGAGTTTACCAAGTTCCAGCCAGGCAACGACATGGCCGGGCTGCTGCGTGAGCAGCTCACCATAGCAGCCGACGGCCTCCGCGTGCCGGTTTGACTGGCAGGCGAGCCAACGGGCATGTTCAAGCGTTTTGGATGCCGAATCATTGGCTAGGAGCAGCGAATCCGTAGCGGTGTTATTTATCATAGCAGTTCTGATTCCCATAGTGGTGGCATGCTTGCGCGTGTGCGGGTGAACTTGGTCCGGCTCCCGGACACGGAAAAGATATCATCTGGGGAACGGAGCTGTCAAACTATCCCCCATCGGTTCAAGGAGACAGTTCAGGGGTTCAAGGGAGGCAGGCACCTGTGACCTAGCCCGGCCATCTTGGTCAACTATTTGACTTCGCCCCAACAAACTCCTGCTCATAGTGAAAGCGACGCCACGACACGCCTTCTGGTGCCTGAGGCAGAGTTGAAGCCTCGGCCCAGCGGTTCGTGCGGAGTTTACCTTTTCGATCGCTAACCAGATCCTGCTCCCCGTTAAGTTAGTCAGGTTTAGGACAGAGAGGCTTCAAGCGCCCATACCTCCAGTGCTCTGACTACCCGCGTTATTACCGATGCCCAGTCGCCTTTTGCACCTTGGCGGAAAAGCCGCATTACACCGGGGTACCAAGGCGAGTCAACCCGCTCCCGCATCCAGCGCCAATCGGTGTCTGTGGAGGGGAGCAACAACCAGCAAGGCCGGCCCAAGGCTCCCGCGACGTGGGCGATGGCGGTGTCTACGCAGATCACAAGGTCCAGCTGAGCAACTATGGCGGCTGTATCGGCAAAATCCTTCAGATCAGCACCCAAATGAATGAGCGGCTCCAACTCCGACTGCAGTGCCTCTTCTTCTCCCTGCCCCTTTTGCAGACTAATGAATGTTATCCCTGGTACCGACCAAAGCGGCGCCAGGGTGGCCAGCCCAGCCAAGGAACGGTTGCCGTCGTTTTGGTGAGTAGTGGAACCTTTCCAAACCAGCCCGACCTTTAGCCCTTCATCAGGCAGGCAGGCACGCCATCGTTCCAGGCGGCCAGACAAGGGATGCAGGTACGGAACGGAAGTAGGGATGTTTTGCAACGTGGTGCCGAAGTGCAAAGGGAGACTTAAAGGAAAAGACCAGTAATCGTGGGGCGGGACAGGTTTAGTATTGCCGATTACAGCATCCCCCCCCGGCGCGGTTTCCAATAAAGCCTTAAGAGGCGCGTCGCAAACGAGGGTTAGCTTGGCGAGGCCTCGCCCCTTGAGTAATGCGGCGTAACGAGCAAACTGAATGTAATCGCCATAACCCTGCTCGGGCCAGATCAGCAGCGACCTGCCGGCCAGGGACTCACCCCGCCATTGCGGGAATGGGAGATCGGGCAAGGTAACCGAACGCCCACCCATTATCGGATGGTAGCGGTACTCGCAAATGGGCCAAGCCTCGGCGTAACGCCCGAGGAATAGCAGCAAAAGCCCCAGGTTGCTGCACGCCTCGGCATAATCAGGTTTGATCTCCAGTGCTCGCAGGTAGCAAGCGAGTGCCTCCTCTGGACGATCCAGATCCTTGAGAGTGTGGCCCAGATTGTAATAAGCCTCAGGGTAGTCGGGTTTAATATCGAGGGCCCGTCGATAGCAGCCCTCAGCCTCCCCTAGCCGGCCCTGATGATCCAGCGTGATCCCCAGATTGTAATAAGCCTCTACGTAGCCGGGACAGATGTTCAGCGCCCTTCGGTAGCTGGTTTCGGCCTCGTCCAGCCGGCCCAGGTCGTTTAGTATGATGCCCAGGCAGCTGTATGCCCTGGCATAGTCGGGCCGGGCCCGCAGCGCCCGCCGACAGCTTGCCTCTGCCTCATCCAGCCGGCCCAAGTCATGGAGGGTGATGCCCAGGTTGTAATGAGCCTCCGCATAGTCCGGTGTAATCTCTAGCGCCCGTCGGTAGCAGGTTTCGGCCTGGTGCAGGCGGCCCAGATCGTTGCAAGTAATTCCCAGATTGAAATGCGCCTCAGCGTAATCCGGCTCGAGATCCAGCGCCCTTTGATAGCATGCTTCGGCCTCGTCGAACCGACCCAGGCTCTTCAGGGCATTTCCCAGGTTGCTCTGCGCTTCGGCGTCTTCCGGTGCGAGCGCTATAGCTTTCTTTATCGGGTCCAGTGCTTCGGCGGCCCGTTCCTGAGAGCTGAGGGCCGCCCCCAAAGCTTTCCAGACGAAATTATTTCGCGGGAAACGCGTGGTCAGCACCCAGGCGCATTGTTCCGCTTCGCAGTAGCGCCCCTCGTTGAACAACCCTATAAGTGCTTCTGTTTCCTGAGCTTCCAGGAAGGTTCCACTGGGAGCCGACCCGGGAGGTTTGTTGCTCGTAATCATATCGTGAGCCCTCAATCTCTTCTGATTCTGAGAAGTTATCTTTGAATACCATAGATACATTCAAAAGGTGATTGTAACCTTCATTGGCGGCGATAGCCAAGGTCGTATATTTGACTGGCTGGGCACAGCAAGCAATCAAAAGTTTGACATACGCCTGGCGTAGGGCCCCGCCGACCTCAACCTCAAGCCGCAACCCCTTCGCAAGACGACACGAGGAGGCAATTGCCACGCTCTTATCTACAAGCGAACACCTGGTAATGCACGCACGATCCATGACGGGGGCAGCCAAGGAGGTCGACCTAGGTACTAGACCCCGGATGTCACGCCGCGCACCGAGCCGTGGCAAGCCGGTTACGGACCCGCTCTGAGGTAACCCATCTAGGCTATTCAGCGCGGCAGGAGATGCAGCTCGCAATTATTGTTCCTAGTGCTTTGATGATTGAAACAAACGTATCACACGAGTGTTACATACCCGACCCTGTGCCAAACTGCAGATCGTACTTGAAATCCGCCATCGCTCCGGTAAGTCGCCCGTTCAAATACCGCCCGTGTTGTTCTCCAGTGGGATTGAATTTTCGCAATAAAAGAAAAGCACGCTGCACTTTTGGCAAATTCGGCACACGGTACATTAGTTGCAACGACTCAAATACTTAAGATCCACATAGGGCCGACCGACATTTAAAACAACTAACCATGTAACAATAACAGAGTCATTACGGACCTAAACAGTTTCTAGTTGTTAATATAAGTCGCTTAGGAACTAGACGTCGCATGCCTGAAATTGTGTTGCGAGAATTCGCCAGCATCCATCAAGGGCCCCAAAAGCAGCCGGGTACCGAGAATTGACCCAATATGGCGCTGAGCACATTCCTCAGCGTAGGACAAAAGCAGCCTAGTGACCATTTAGGACTACACATGAAAAATCACATACTTGTTACCGGCGGAGCAGGCTACATTGGCTCGCATACATGCAAGGCCCTCTCCTTGGCCGGGTATACCCCCGTAGCTTATGATAATTTGGTTTACGGACACCGGAGACTTGTTAAATGGGGGCCTTTTGAAGAAGGTGACATTTCTGATGAAGCCAGATTACGTGAGGTCATCAACCAGTACAGGCCGACGGCTGTCATGCATTTCGCAGCTTTTGCCTATGTGGGGGAGTCAGTTGAAAATCCAGGGAAATACTATCGCAACAACTTGGCCGGGACCCTGACACTGCTAGAAACCATCCGGAACTGCTGCATTAAATACATTATATTCTCATCGAGTTGCGCTACCTATGGGATATCCGATGACACTTTTATTTCTGAAACGCATCCACAGAATCCCGTTAATCCTTATGGTCAGAGCAAACTAATGGTCGAGCAAATGCTGCGCGATTTCGACCACGCGCATGGAATTAAAAGTGTAGCGCTTCGGTACTTCAATGCCGCTGGCGCCGACCCGGAAGTTGAGAGCGGTGAAGACCACATTCCAGAGACCCATCTGATTCCCCTCGTACTCGACGTAGCCATTGGTAAACGTCCGCATATCACTGTCTACGGCGACGACCACGCCACACGTGATGGGACATGCATACGTGATTACATCCACGTCAGCGACCTGGCCAATGCTCATATGTTAGCGCTCAAAGCGCTGGAAAGTGGCATGTTGAGCAATGCATTCAACTTGGGAAATGGGGTTGGTTATTCGGTCCGGGAGATCATCTCCGCTTCAGAAAGGGTGACGGGTATGACAATACCTACAATTATTGGCGCCCGCCGACACGGAGATCCAAGTCATTTATTGGCAGATGCACGCAAAGCAATGTCGCAACTTGGCTGGAAGCCGCAGTATGGTGATATAGACACCATTATCGAGCACGCCTGGAATTTCCACAAAACTATCAATCATGGCCAGAGGCTTTCAGGTGTTCAGAAACAATAGTCACTGACTCGGTGTCTATACGACCACGACCGAAACCAGTATCGACGATGGACCCAGAAAGGTCCACACAAATTAATATCTCACAGCTACAAACTGCCGCCCTCCATTAATGATTAATAGCGAATCAGAAGTATTTACACGTCAAGGACCTAAACAAGGGCAAGAACATCCGTCACTTGAATTGAAATTAGTTCAAATTTAACATGACACCTATGAACACCATATGTATCAAAAAAGGAGTGTACGTGCTCACTGAGAATGCAAACAGCTCTAGGAAAATAGAAATAGCGTGCCTTATCAACAACGCTGAACAAATGGCGCCACCGCTTGCCCTCAAAATGCTGCTTGGCATTTTGGACGGTGGTTACGACAGCTCGTCACTACGTTTGGCGTTGGCCAAGACATACCTAAACCTGAACTTACCCACTCAGGCCCGTGAATTCCTAAAAACTGTGCATCATGAGGGCAAAGAGGAAGCACTAAAACAGCTTTCAATGATTCATCCTTACCCCGATTTTATTCTCCCCGCAACAGCAACACTTAGTGAGCATAATGTTGTAGATCAAAATAGCAGCAGTTGGGTAATTGCATCGGCGGCATCCTCATCACATTTCCCTCAATTAATCAACTTAATAGGAAGTCTCCACCGCCACTGTCTCCTGAAGATATGGAAGATTATTGTTTACGATCTCGGCATGACTACCGACCAAATTAAGTACCTGAACGATCTTGCTTTGGTAAAGGTGAAAATCGTACCTGATTTTCAACCGCATAGCCAAGTCTGGTGGACCTGGAAAATCTGGATATTAAAGGATTGCGCAGAGCAAGAGACGGTCGGACCGTTTATGTATTTTGATGCCGGTACAGTGGTACAGAGCGATCTTACTCCCATTTTCGAATTGATTCTAAAGGATGGATACGCCCTTTGGCATGCAGGAGGGCACTTAAATAAGGAATGGACAACGACTGCAGTTTATGAGCACCTGGGACTGGGAAAAGAGTCCTGCACTTCATTACAGATGCTTGCTACAGTCCAAGGGTATGCTGCCAGAGGTGTAGTACGAACCAAACTCGTGGATGCGGCCTATGAAGCATGCAAAGATGAGCGCTTATTGCGGCCTTCGGCAGACTGTCCGAATAATAGGCACGATCAATCTCTTCTTTCGATGATCATACAAATCAACAACATCACGCTTCGAGATCCAAGCCCACATATTGCTTGGGAAAATTCAAATCATGATTCGGCAATAATCTGGTTATGCAGGGCTCGCGGTATAATGGGGCATAACGAATATTTAAGGAAAAAGCATATCCATGCTGAGGATATTAGTAAAGAGTTCCAAATGGCTGCAGCCAAAGCCAAAGACAGCAAAGCTGAAACAATTGCAAAAGGTGAAGAACTACTTTTTGCCTTATCCTGCACTGACGCAGCGATATTAGCAAATGATTTGCTAAAACAAAATGTGATTTCAGGTGCACTCCACAATGACATTTTGTTCCAGTCATTATTAGACTTAATCGTTAGGGAATTTGAACCTGAATATCTGATCGAGACAGGTACCTTTCTCGCGTGGACGACATCCTATCTAGCTCAAAATTACAACAAATTAAAAATAATCACCCTCGATTCCAACATCAATTTCAACAAAGTAGCTTCAAATAGATTAAGTTCACATTCGAATGTCGAACCTATTTTGAAAAGTTCAGAACTCTTCCTCAAAGGATGGCTTCCTCCCGCGCCTTCTCTTTCAAAGCACATTTTTTTTCTGGATGCACATTGGGAGAGCTACTGGCCGTTACCTGAGGAATTAAAAAGTATTTCAGAATCAAATGGTCCGGCTGTCATAATAATAGATGACTTCATGGTACCAGATAAACCGGAATACGGATATGATGATTATGGTAATGGAAAAGCCATAAACTTAGCAAACATTTCTCCTAACCTTGCTGCGGGAAATTCTTACAAATGCCTGCTGCCAAATTATTCACAAAAAGTGCAGGCAAGCATATGCCAGCACCTTCGTGGACGATTGGTAATATTCCAGAATTCCGATGATGTGTTTAATTCGCTGAGGAACGACCCTTGGGTAAGCGGTAATTTTTCTGATGGCAGTGAAGCGTTAAACCAACTTATTAAAAGAGATGTCCCGAAACCTAAAATTGTTGCCTTAATGCCTGTAAAGAATGAAGCCAACTGCCTAGAATTTTTTCTGCGCTCAATAGCAAAGTTCGCCGATGCCATCTGTATATATGATGATGCGTCAACTGACGAAACGGTCAGCATCGTAAACCGGTTGGCTGATGAATGTCACATTGAAAGGATCCTCATAAATAAGGATTGGGAGTATAACGAAACAAATTATCGGCAACCACTTCTTGATGCCGGTAGAGACATTGGCGGAACTCACTTTATCATCATTGACGCAGATGAAGCCTTCACTGCAAACCTACTCAGTGACAACGTGCTAAGAGAAGCGATCCTCAAGCTTCAACCGGGTGACCAGCTCAGTTTCGCTTGGATACAGCTCTGGCGGTCAACAGAAAAATACCGAAATGACAAATCAGTCTGGACTAATAATTATAAGGGAATTATTTTTTGTGACGATGGTAAATGTTCCTATCACTCCCAGATATTCCATCTGCATAGGGTACCCACAAATCTTGTCGGCAGGCATTTCACCATAGAAGGGTATCGTTATGGTCTGCTGCATTTCCAATATGTCAACTGGCGCAATCTGCTCATCAAACAGTCTTGGTATCGATGTTTGGAGCGGATACGGGATCCGCAGAAACAACCTGACACAATAAACAGGCTATACGCACCGAGCAAGGATGAGACAGATCTTGGACTTGTCGCAGTACCAGATGAGTGGCTTGATAAATATGATTTTTTTGACGCGATAATATTTGCCAAAAATGAAAAATGGCGAGAAAAACAGGTGCTTACATGGTTTGCCGAATACGGAATGAATTTTTTTGCAAAGTTGGATATCTGGGACATTGAGTGGGGGGCCACAAAAAGACAGAACGGTGTGCTTGATGATCTTTGTGCATCGCCACAAACGCAGGCTGAAGTTAAAATGATCGCGGCGACCGAACCGATAGGGGGTTGGTTCAGTACCGAGGAGATTCTTTCGTTGTATCGATTGGTAAGTCCTCTGCCGAACTCTGCCAAGGTTCTAGAAATCGGTTCCTATCGCGGTCGATCCACCAATGCAATCGGTTATGCGATGGAAGGATCCGCGATGGAATTATACTGCATAGATATCTGGCGAGATTTCATCACGCAGGGAATTCGTCAGGTCGATTCAACGGCGGACACTCTTCCACCCACAGACTTTGCTATTTTTGAAGATTACCTCAGGAACATCGAAAAGTTCGGCAGTCGAGTGCGAACATTACGCGGGTCAACCCAGCAGTTGACAAATCTGCTTCCGAAGGATTTTTTCGATCTCATCTTTGTGGACGGTGCACATGACTATGAAAATGTGTTTAGAGATATCAGCGCTGCTTTGATGTGGGTAAAAAATGGCGGCATACTGTGTGGGCATGACTATCGGCCGTCTGCTGAAGATGTAATACGTGCAGTGGAGGGACTTATTTTCTCTGATAATCGTTTGGTTGAGCATGGGGTGATACAGGGTACAAGTATATGGTACGCGCGTTTTTCTGATCCACAGCGCCCCTGCCCCGCTGAGGACTTTAGAAACGAGAATACTGGCCAGACTGACATGCTGCACATTAAAAGCATGGTCCAAGATGAGAATTATACCGGTGCGATTAAATCCTGTTTGGCAGCACTCAAAATAAACTCGGCCAATGAGGAGATGCAGAATGTTTTAATCTCCATAAAGCATAAAATGTGGGAAATGAGTACTAAATAATAATTTCACATCGATGTCAAACCCAGCAATTCGATTTCGCTACTAGATACGACTAACCCGGCACAGGGTTAGGTAACCAAAATCGTCGGTGACCACATGACTCAACTCGCCATACTCCAAGCTTTTGAAGCTTTCCATCAACCGTCAGCCGGAGAAACGGAAAAGTATATCTGCGTCCAGCCTCGGACTGCGGAAAGCGTTTCCTCCTCCTGGCAGGCTCTCAAGGAGTATGAAATCCCTCCTTTTGGCAAAGGATTTTTCGCGGTTAGCCATATCATTACCCATATAATATCCAGCAAGCTGGGCGGCATAGCTCAGATACCCCCCGACTTTTATTCAAGAACGATCGCGCTCACCGTCGACTGCTCCCTCAAACGGAATACCGGGCAGCCATTCGAAAGCACGGTGGACACTCTTAGTAAAATAGATCCGGCTTTTGCCGACGCCGAAGGACAAGAACGCGGCGCCGCAATCGAGCACTACGCCCGGCTTATCAGCCAAGGCCAGGATCTCGGTTTTCCACTCTATATAACCGGGACTGCACTGGGGATTTGCGGGGGTGTCCACAACGACCCCAACGGCATTTACATGATCGATGGCGCGCGCCGCATCAGCGCCAGTGTCCTGGCCGGCAAACAAAACATCAAAATCATGCTGCTCATAAGTGAAGTCGAATACGCTTCCCATATCAATCCGCGCGTCATTAACGACACCAAAAACGCGATCGCAGGCCTGAGCTGGTTCAACACTTATCAAGACATCCCGCTTGTCGGGATTTCCGGCGAACGCTCTTTGACCCGCTTTTCACTCATGGACATGACGCTTCTGCGCGACGCCCGTATCATGGATTTCGGGTGCAATCTCGGGCAGGCTTGCATCAAGGCGACCATGGCAGGTGCCCGCGAAGTGTGGGGGGTGGAGGGAATGCCCGACACCTTTAGCATCGCGTCCCAGATCGGCAGATTGGCCAGTTTTCCGAACCTGCACTATATCAATATCAACTTTAATGACCCGGACTTCGATACCCAGATTGACCTGTTGACCCCGGGCAGCGCAGATTATTCTTTTTTCTTCTCGGTATACCGGACCAAGGAACTGACGCAACGCGACCGCCTCTTCAAATACATCATCGGCAAGACGACCAAGGGAATCTTCTTTGAGGGACACGCCGACCCCAAGATCGATTCACTGGAATACTACGGATGGCTCTTTGAAACCTTCGGTCTCACCGCCCGGTACCTCGGCAACAGCGAAGGGTCACTGAGGCCGCTCTTTTTTATCCCCCTGGAGGGGCGCCAGAGGATAGCGGCGCCACAGGCGCCGACGCCGCGAGCGCCGATTCAGGTAACCTCCCCCTCCAGGCCGGACCGCTTCGCAGTCTCGGCAATCGTGTCGACCTACCAAAACGAGCGCTTCATCGAGGGCCGGCTTCAGGATCTCCTGGCGCAGACCCTCGGCGACCAGCTGGAAATCATCGTGGTCGACAGCGGTTCTCCTGAAAACGAAGGCGAGATTGTGCGCCGCTATGCAGCCCAACATGCGAATGTGAAATACATCCGGACCGCAGAGCGGGAAACCGTTTACCAAGCCTGGAATCGCGGCATTCAGGCGTCTTCCGGCAGATACGTCACCAATGCCAATACCGACGACCGGCTGCGCCCGGATGCACTGCAACTGCTCGCCGCCGAACTCGACGCCCACCCCGAGATCGCCCTCGTCTACGCTGACTTTTTCATTACCGGTTATGAAAATATGACCTTTCCAGACCACGTCAGGACGGGTTACAGCAGAAAACCGGATTACGAACCCTCCATTATGCTGCACGGCTGCCACATGGGACCACAGCCGCTCTGGCGCCGCACCCTGCATGACCAGTTGGGGTTTTTCGACGTGTCACTGAAGGCGGCCGGCGATTACGAGTTCTGGTGCCGGGTCGCCTGCCGCTACCCAATGAAGCACCTGCCCGAATTCCTCGGGCTGTACCTCCACAACCCTTCAGGAATCATCAACTCCAATACCAGCCGTGCACAAGCGGAAACCCAGCAGGTCAGGGAGCTGTACCAAACCCGGCTGCCGACGCCGCGTCACGACCTCCCCACGGGTTTTTACTTCCGCGAGGCCGTCGCACCCGGGCGTTATGTCAACATCGGCATGGTTACCTACAACCGGCTCGAATTCACCCGCCAGGCAGTTGAAGCCCTGGTAGCCTGCACGGACTTTCCCTACCTGCTCACGGTCGTAGACAACGCCAGCAGCGACGGCACCAGGGAATACCTCCAGCACCTAAAGCATCTGGGCGTCATCAAGAACCTGGTACTTCTGGATCAAAACGTCGGCGTCGCCAAGGCCGCCAACCTCGCCTGGAGCCTGGAACCGGAAGCCGGCTATTTCCTGAAGCTCGACAACGACATTGTCATTCAAAAGCCGGGATGGCTCTCGGCTATGGTCGAAATCATTGACGTGATTCCTGAAATGTGGGCCCTCGGCTACAACTTTGAGCCGGCAAGCTATCCGGTATATGAGATCAACGGCCGCCAGATCCGCCCCAAAACCGGGAACCTGGGCGGGGCATGTTTCCTGGTGCCGAGGCGGACTCACGAAAAACTGGGGTTTTGGTGCGAAGATTACGGGCTTTACGGCGAGGAGGATTATGACTATGGCACTCGCATCGCCCTAAGCGGAAAGTACAACGCTTATATGGTGGACGAGAACATCGGCATTCATCTACCCGCCGGGCGGGCGGCAGTTATCGATGAAGAGACCTACTGTGCCAAGGATGGCCTCGAGGAGTCCCATCATGCCGAGTATCGCCTGTTTAAGGATGAGCAGCGCCGGGCGAATGTCTGGGGGGGACTGGTCAGTCGCAACATAGCAGGTTACCAGGACAAAACCATCCCACTGTACCATTCATCCGGCTTTGCCGGCGCCTGGCTCGCGCAGGGCGCAGCAGGTTCCGGCGTGAAAGCCGCGGCAGTCGCGGATGATGTGATCGGTGAGCCCGAAGGCCCTCCCGTAAATGTCGTCATCATCTCGCTGGATGGCCCGGATTCCGCGTGCGCGCAGATACGCCTGCGCGCTCCCATGAATCAGCTCGCCGCAAGGATTTCCCATTCCTGGGCGGTGACCGTCGCGGGACAGGAGTGCAGCACCAACCTGGAGCAGCTTGACCGGGCCGATGTGATCGTAGTGCAGCGCTTTTATCCCAGGAAGGGCACAGCTGCCATACTCGAGCGCATCTTGAATTCCGGCAAGCCGGTTATCTACGAGGCCGACGATCTCCTGTTCGAGCTGCCCGGCAGCAACGAGTTGAAACCCTGGGCCGACGAAACGACGGAAATATTGCGGCAGTTTTTACCCCGGTGCTCTGCTATCACCGTCTCAACCCCAGCGCTCAGGCAGGAATTCTCCGGTTTTGCCACCGAAGTGCTGGTGCTCCCCAACACGGTGAACGCCCCGTTATTCCAGGCCACCTCCCCGCGTAACGGCTCGCGGATCACCATAGGGTGCTGCGGGACCAACTCGCATTCCCGCGATCTGGGCTTGATCGACGCTGCCATCTTCCGTATCGCTCAGGAGTACGGCGACCGGGTCGACTTCGTTTTTATGGGTTATGCCGGGAAGCAGCACCAAACGCTGCCGGGTTTCCGCTACGTGGATTTCGAGCTGGGGTATCACTCCTACGCTCAAAAGCTCGCTGCTTTGGAGATCAACATCGCCCTGGTCCCCCTGGAGGACAACCGGTTCAACCGCTGCAAAAGTAACATAAAATGGCTGGAGTACTCCGCCTGCGGATATGCCGGAATCTACGCCGACCTGGCTCCCTACAATAGCTGCATAGAACATGGCAGAACCGGGCTTTTGGTGGGCGAGGGCCCCGAGCAGTGGTACAGGGCCATCTCCCTATTGATCGAAAATAACCATCTGCGCCGCTTTATCGCCTCGACCGCTCGCAATGAAGTCCTGTCCCGTTACTCTCTTGCTACCAATGCGCACAAATGGCTGGATGCTTACCGAAGCGTTATCGGGAACCATGCCTCCACCGCGATGCGCCTGAAAATTTCCATTATTGTCCTTGCCTGGAACCGCCCCAAAATGCTCGATCAATGCCTTGCTGCGATCACCTCCAGGATAGGTTCCAAAGATTGCTACGAATTGATCGTCGGTGACAACGGCTCCGGCCCGGAAACCCTGGAAGTCCTCGCCAAATACAAGATCCACAAATTCATCCCGAAGGCGACTAATGAAGGGCTGGAACTGTACCAGGAGCTTTACGCGGCTGCAGCAGGTGATGTCATCATCGAAATTGACGACGATGTGATCGATCTGCCGGCCGACTTCGATCTGCACCTGGCAAATCATCTTGACCTGCTTCCGGAATACGGCCTGATCGGGCTTGACGTCGTCCAGAACGAGCACACCAACGGGGCCAAGCCCGACGGCAGATACTATGAAATCGACACCAGACACGGCCTGAACATGGAGCAGGGGCCGGTCGTCGGATGCTGCATGGCTATCCGGCGGGTGCTTTTCCACTCCTTCGGCGGCTTTTCCGGGGAAAAGCTCACCCTTTCCCGCAGCCAGGACTGGGTGCTAGCCGACCGGGTCCAGGCCGCGGGCTTAAAGATCGGCATCATAAGCGGCCTGAAATGCTTTCACGCCTGCGGCCCATACTACGCGTCTTTGTTCGGCGACCTGGCTCAGGACGTCCGGAAATATCGTGACTCCGGCCTGCACACGCTGGCAGAGCACTATGATTCGTACGCGAGGAGGGAAATTACCGCTGCACCAGAGGTTTCCATCATCATTCCTCTTTACAATAAGGTCGAATTCAGTCGCCGCTGCCTGAAAGCTCTGGAAGCGCATACTCCGGCCGGGCGTTACGAGCTGATACTGGTCGATAACGGCTCTACGGATGCCACGGGCTCCTTCCTGGACACCCTTTCTCCGGGCATAAAAGTGCTCAAAAACAAAGTGAATATGGGGTTTGCTAAAGCCTGTAATCAAGGGGCCCGGGTAGCTACGAGTGACTACCTCCTCTTCCTGAACAACGACACCGAACCACAGCCCGGATGGCTGGAGCCTTTGCTGAGGACCGCTTGGCACGATACCCAAGTGGCCGCAGTGGGGAGTAAGTTGCTCTTTCCTGACGGCACCATCCAGCACGCGGGGGTTATCCTTGCCGACGACCGGCCGAACCTGGATCCGCTGGTGGCGGAACACGTCTACTACGCCCTCCCGGCGGGGTACCCGGAGGCCAATGTCAGCAGGGCTTACCAGACCCTCACTGCGGCTTGCCTGCTCGTGCGCCGGAGCGCCTACGAGGCGGTGCAGGAGTTCGACGAAGGATATTGGAACGGCTACGAGGATGTGGACCTCTGTTTCAAACTCGGCCAGAAAGGGTGGAGCATTATTTACCAACCGGAAAGCGTGGTCGTCCATTACGAATCCAAAAGCGGCAAAGAACGTTTGGCCAAGGCGGAAGAGAATATAGCGCGGCTGCATGCAAAATGGCTCGGAGTCGTTAAGCCCGAGGTGATTGTTCATCCGGATTACCAGGAGGAGTGGCGGGCACCTGAGGCGGCTGCTGCTGACGCTGCAAAGCCGCTGGTGTCGATCATCATTCCGGTCTTCAACCAGGCAGACTACACCCGCAACTGCCTGACTGCGCTCTTTGCCATCACCGGGGAGGAGATCTCCTACGAAGTCATCGTAGTCGACAACGCCTCGACTGACTGGACACCCGAGTACCTGAAGAGCCTGGAGTCGCAGGTTGTGGTGCACACCAACGAGCGGAACCTCGGCTTTGCCAAGGCCTGCAACCAGGGGGCACGGGCAGCCCGGGGACGCTACGTGGTCTTTCTCAACAACGACACCCTGCCGGGACACGGCTGGCTTGCCGCGCTGGTCCGGGGGATCCAAAGCGAAGGAGCCAACCTGGTGGGGGCTAAACTGCTGTACCCCGACGGCACGGTGCAGCACGCAGGGGTCGGCTTTGCCGAGCCGGGCAACCCGGTGCACGTTTTCAAGGGGATGCCCGGGGATCATCCGGCGGTGAACCGCAAGCGCTTCATGCAGAGCGTTACCGGCGCCTGCCTGCTGATGGCTCGCCGGCTTTTCATCGATTTGGGATTATTCAACGAGGGTTTTGTCAACGGCTACGAGGACGTCGATTTCTGCCTGCGTGCCCGGGCAGCCGGCAAAAATATCCTCTACAACCCCGAAAGCGTGCTCACCCATTTCGAAGAAAAAAGCGCCGGCCGCAAGGAGAAGGATCAGCAGAACGCTCGACGCTTTGCGCACCTTTGGCAGGGAAAAATCCCTTGCGACGACCTCCAACTGTACGAGGCCGAAGGGCTGCTGGACCCGATTGGCGATGCGCAGGCCGACCGCTTGTTCCGGCTGCTGGGCGCCAACGGAAACGCCCTCTTCATCTACCACAACGTTCTGACCCGCTACCCCGATGACCTGGGCGCCCTGCTGAACTTGGGAAGGGCCTTTGCTTTCAACGAGCGCCCCGATGACGCCAGGCTCTTCCTGGAAAGGGTGCTGCAGCTCTGTCCGGGACACGGGGGGGCGCTTCGCGAGCTCTCCCTGCTGGCCGGCCGCAGCTCTAAGACCCTGTCCCGTTAGCTGTTCAGGTGCTATTTGTGGGTTTTGGTAGGTTGGCGGTGCACAGTCTCATCGTGAACCCCAACCCTGCAATGTTGCGGTTCACGATACAACCGTTCACCAGCAACCTACATTTAGCCGGGTAGCGCAGTTTTGTGTTGGACGATGTGCTAGCGCCCTAGCGCCAGTTTGTGCGGTTTGACGCTATGATTTTTGGCAAGGGGTGTGCATGCAATGTCTGACTGCAGGGTCAGGCCTTTTAGGTGACAAATTTTTGGCACAAGCAGTGGCACACAACTACTTTGGGAGCGATCATGAATGCAAACCAGCCACGTTACGAGATACTTAAGGATTCTTACCGGGAGATGCAAAGCCAGATGGAGGAGCAGTTCCTGCACGCGGCCATAGCGCAGGTAGAATCGTTTCTCAAATTTGAACCGGGGCACGCGACAGCCCACAACGACCTTGGCGTCTTCTACTATAGAAAAGGCGACAAGCTTCAGGCACTCGGCCATTATCAAAAGGCGAACCGGTTCGCCCCCGAAAACGCCGTCTTCAAAAAGAGTCTGGCATATTTTTATTTGCATGAAATGGGTTGGAACGATGAGGCTGCGGAGCTCTATCAGGAGATCGTGCGCAGCTCCCCTACCGACATTGAAGGGCTGATCGCACTGGCCACCCTCAACTCAGCTTCCGGCAACCCCGAACAGGCACGCGCCTGGTTTGACAAGGTGCTGCAACTGCATGGCGGCGCAGTCGGGACGCCGGCCGCGGAAAAGCCGCAGGAGTCCCCCCTGCCGGCCGCTCCGCAGCCTCCCGCCCCGAAGAGCGGGTCCGAACTCTACCGGCAATCCTGCGACTTTGCCGCTATCGGAAAAGATGCCGATGCGATCGCCTCCCTTGAAGAGCTGCTGCAAAGGGACCCCGGCCACGCGCTGGCGCATAACGATCTCGGGGTTCTTTATCTGAGAACCGGCAATCGGGCAGCAGCCCTAGAGCAGCAGCAACTCGCCGTGACCCTGGACCGCTCCAGCGCTTCCTTTGCCAAGAACCTCGCCGGTCTCTACCTCGATGAGGGTATGCTTGACGAAGCTATCATGGCACTCGTTGATTTGGAAAAACGGCATCCTGAGGACATCGAGGCCCTCACGGCGCTGGGAAATATCAGCCTCACCGTGGGCCATCCGGAGGCGGCTGAAACCTTCTACGAAAGGGTCCTGGTACTGGAGCCTTGGAACAAAACGGCACGAGACGCAGTGGCTGCCCTGAACCTGCCTCCTGCCGCCCCGATGGCCGATAACCAGTTGCAGATGCCGACCCAAACGCCTGACTTGGATGATCTTCTGGCCCGTTTGCGGGTGCAGATTTCCCCGACGGAGAATAGCGAAACGCTCTATCAGAGGGCTCTGACACTCGCCAACGCGGGAGATATCGAGGGTGCCCTCTCGCAGCTGGAAGCACTGCTGCTCAAGGACCCGAAACACGCTGCGGCCCACAACGACCTGGGAGTGCTCTACTACCAGAAAGGGGATACCGCCCGCGCAATTGAGTACCACCGGCAGGCAGTCGCATTGTCCCCCGGCAATCTCACCTACGTGAAAAATCTGGCCGGACTTTACCTGGCCGACAACGCCACCCAGGATGAGGGTATCTTCCTGCTTACCGACCTCATCAAGACCCACCCGGGCGACATTGAAACTCTTTACACCCTGGGGAGCCTTTGCCTGAATTTGGGTCACTCCGAGCAGTCCGGCATTTTCCTGCGCCGGCTCCTGGAAATCGAACCCTGGAACCAAGAGGCTCGGGACCTCCTGCAACTCTCCGAGCAAGCCGCCGCATGATACCTTCTTTTTCTGAGCGCCGACCCGCTACCCAAGGGGCGACCGCGGCTTCCCGCGCCTCGGTCTCCATCGTCATACCGGTTCTCAACCAGTTGCCGGTTACGCTGGCGTGCCTGGCGTCGCTCACCCGCCACACCCCTGCAGGGATATCGGAAATCATCGTGGTCGATGACGCCTCGACCGAATCCTATGCGGAGGCACTGGCCGGCAGCTGGCCTCAGGTAGAAGTACTCAGAAATGCGAAAAACCTCGGTTTTGCCGCCTCCTGCAACCGCGGGGCCGCGGCCGCCTCTGGCGCATACCTGCTTTTCCTTAATAACGACACCGAGGCCCTACCCGGGTGGCTTCCCCCGCTGCTCTCCCTGCTGGAAAGCCGACCTGAAGTCGGGATCGTGGTGCCTAAACTGATCCACCCGGACCGCACCATCCAGCACTGCGGCAAGGTCTGGGGGGAGCTGGACGGCGAATTCGCGCAGCCGACCCACATCTATTTCCGCGAACCGGCCGACTCGGCAAAAGTCAACCAGAGCCGGGAATACGCTATGGTCACCGGCGCCTGCCTCCTGGTCAGAAGGGAGGAATTCCTGACCCTGGGCCCCTTTGACGAAGGGTTCGAAAACGGCTGGGAGGACGACGACCTCTGCTACGCCTACAGCTCTGCCGGCAAAAAGATCTGGTACTGTGCCGAGAGTACCCTGATCCACTTTGAGAGCGTCACCCTGGGGGCGGACTACCGCCTGGCGGAGTGCGCCTTCAATAGAAGACTCGCAGCCCGCAACGGGCAGAGTTCTCCTGTCATTTCGTCTGAAGCCGAGGCCCTCCTGGCACCCTACTTCGAAATGCCTTACCAGGAGTTGGTGACCCTTTTGGAAGGAAAACTCTTCAAGGTGAGGGACCGGTTTTTCAGGAACAAGGCCAGATTCTTTGCCAAATGGGGGCACCTGGTGCGCCGTGACGATCTGCGGTATTTCGGCCTGGACGGCGCTACGGTTCAGGAGGATGCTGCTGAGCTGCCGCTTCCTCCCCTCACCTCCATAGTCATTCTCACCTTCAACCAGCTCGACTTCACCAAGCAGACCGTGGAGAGCATCCGCCGGCACACACCCGAGCCGCACGAGATCATCTTTGTTGATAACGGCTCGCAGGATGGCACGCTCGACTGGCTGGAACTGCAGGCGCGGGAGAACCGGAACTATCGCCTGATCGCAAACCGCAGCAACCTCGGCTTTGCCGCCGGGTGCAACCAGGGGATGCGCGCCGCGCACGGGGAGTTCATTCTCCTTTTGAACAACGATGTCATGGTCACCCCCGGGTGGCTTTCCGGAATGCTGGCGTGTTTCGATTCCCTGACCAGGGTCGGTATCGTCGGCCCGGTCACCAACAACATAAGCGGACCGCAAAAATTGGAGGAAGCGCACTATGCCTCCTCCCCGGAACTCGACACCTTCGCCGTCGCGCACCGGGAGCGCTTTTCCGGGTGCCGGGTCCCCTCGCGCCGCATCGTTGGCTTCTGCATGCTGTTTCGTCGTGAGCTGGTCGACCTGATCGGACTGCTCGACGAGGAATTCGGCAGCGGCAATTTCGAGGATGACGACTTCGCGCTGCGCGCCGCACTGGAAGGGTTTCAAAACCTGATCGCCTACGACGTCTTCATCCACCACCACGGAAGCGCCAGCTTTTCCGGAAACAGGATCGACTACGCCGGTGCCATGGCGCGCAATCGCAAGATCTTCAACCGCAAATGGAGTGCCCCGGTCACCGACCCCTCACTGGGCCGAAAGATCCAGAGACTGAGAGCGACCGAGAAGGCTGAGCTTCTCTGGCAGCGCGGCGAGTCTGAGCGCGCTGTCGAGACCATCTTGCAGGAGGGAATTAAGTTCATCCCCGAGGAGCGCGATTTCTACCTCCTGGTGGCCGAACACTTTCTGGCCGAGGGGCGCCAAAGTGACGCGCTGGAGACTCTGAACGTGCTGCCAGCGCACTTACGCGATGCCCACTGGGGAAGGCTCTCGGGGCGCGCCCTGGCCGCTTCAGGGCTCCCCGAACAGGCCGAAACCCACCTGAATCTGGAAGGGACCCCGGCCGCGGCGCGGGCGGCCGCCCTGGGCCTTTCCGGCCTGATCGCCCTGGCGTCCGACGAGCAGAGAAAAGCCGCGCAGCACTTCAACGACGCGCTGCAGACGGACCCTTTCTGTGCCGAAGCGTACCTCCAGCTGGCCGGCATGGCGAGCGGTGCCGGAAGCCTGGCCGACGCCTGCACCCTTGCGGAACGAAGCTTTATCCTGGCCCCGACCCTGGCCAAATCCGCTTCCTGCTACCACGGCCTGCTGCATAAGCTCGGGCGCCAGGAGCAAGGGTTGGCACTTTTTCGCACCATGGCGGGGCTCTACCCCGAAAACAGGATGCTTGCCCTGTATCTGGTCGACTTGCTGCTGGCCCTGGGGAAAAACCCCGAGGCGCTGACGGTTATCGAGGAGTTTTTGTGCAGCTTCCCCTGCGACGACGGCTTTCTCGACGCCTGCCTCGCGGTGCGCGCAAAGGTCGGTCCCCTGGAGGTCAAGGCCGGCACGGAAGCGTTCCCACAAACCGTTTCGCTGTGCCTGATCACCAAGAACGAAGCTGCCAATCTCCCGCGCTGCCTGAAAAGCCTCAAGCCCCTGGTGCACGAAATCATTCTGGTGGATAGCGGCTCTCAGGACCGGACCCGCGATATCGGACGCATCTTCGGCGCCAGGATCTTCGATTTCTCCTGGACCGGGAGCTTCTCCGACGCGCGCAATGCCTCACTGGAAAAAGCGCGGGGAGCCTGGATTCTCGTGATGGACGCGGACGAGGTGATCTCCATGCTCGACTACCCCGGTTTTCAGGAGACCCTGGCCCTGCACGCACAGTCACCTGCCGTATTCTCCATCACCACCAGAAACTACATGAACCAGGTGGATATCGAGAAGTGGGTCCAAAACGAAGGGCTCTACCCTGAAGAACTGGGCGCTGGTTGGACCCCGAGCGGCAAGATCCGCCTGTTCCCGAACTTCCTCGGAATTCGTTTCGAGCGCGCCATACACGAGATGGTGGACAACTCGGTGCTTGCCCTCAAGCTGCAGGTACTGGAGTCACCCGTGGTCGTTCATCACTACGGATACCTGGATAACGGGAGACAGTCGGAAAAGCAGGAGTTTTATTATCAGCTTGGGGTCACTAAGCTCGCGGACAATCCGGACGACCCCATAGCCATTTGCGAACTCGCCATCCAGGCCGCTGCTGTCCAGCATTACCGGGAAGCTATCTTACTCTGGGAAAGGGCGCTCGGGTATGATCCTCGCTCCCCGCTGGCCTTCTTCAACCTGGGGTCATGCTACCTTACTGTGGGAGATTTTTTGCTCTCCAGGAATGCATCCTTAAAGGCCATGCAGTTACAAGCCAATTACCGGGAAGCAATAGCCAACTACGCGCTGGCCGAGCTCTGCCTGGGCAATATCCGCGCAGCTCAGCAGGCTGTGGAAACCGAGTTGGACCGGGATCGGAATTACCCCGTGCTCGAAATCATCCTCGGCATTTGTTACTGCTGCGCCGGGCACCCGGATGCGGGAAGCCGGCGCTTTGGTGAGCTGAAAGCCCGCAGCGTCGAATTCTCCGGGTTTATCCAGCTGGTTTTGGAAAGGCTCTCGACTGCAGGCCAGACATGCTTCACAAGCGAACTGCTGAAGGTAGCCAAGAACTGCGGCTTCGTCAACCTGGAAAATGCCGAGACCTGCCAGCAGTAACCTAACCTTAATCATCGAAGTGATTATGTGAAAACAAGAAAGGCCCGTGGTACTCCTTATTAATGGAGTACCACGGGCCTTTTCTTTTGTCCCTGTGGCAGCGCGAACCGTAGATACGGGCGGAGCATGGGCGAATAATGATTCGCCCCTACCAAATCATCGTACTCTCGTAGGGGCGAATCATTATTCGCCCGACTTACCTGCCACCGTTACCGCTATTCTCACACGGGGAAGGGTCCTTTAGATAACGGCACCCTTCCCAAAGCGAGTCTCTTTGCTGCGGTAAAAGCTATACGGCCTGCTCCACTTCCTGATGATGGTTGGTTCGGAGGCCGGCAGCAAGGTTAAGATTGATGTCGATGACGATGTTCAGCTTTTCGGAGCTGGGAAACGCCAGGACTTCAAAAAGCCGCTTATCTATGAAAATGCTCAGATTCAGCAGGTCCTGCCTCAATTCGCGGGGCATCGCATTAGTCGGCAGGGTCAGCTCGCTTTGGAAGAAGCTCCAGATTTTCTGGTTGTACCTGATCGCCTCATCCAGCAGTTTGGAATGCTCGGGAGCCTCCCATTTCTGCTGGCACGCCTTCAATTTCAAGGCGGCTTTGGTCAGGATATGGGCTTCCAACGCACGCCCGCTTAATTGTTCCTGTTGCATATCTTGGAAAATGTTTATTTTATTTTGCAGCATTTTGCATGAGCTCCTTTTCATACGCGATGAGGTTATTGGCCAGTTTGAGTGCGTGGTAGAAATCCATCTCCGAAATTTTGGTATTTATCTGGACTATGAAATCCTTGGTACTGGGAGCAGCTAGAACTATCTCTTCCACCAGCCCCAGATACTTCTCCCGATATTGGGTAAAATTTTCGCGATCCACATACATCAACTGGATGATAAAATAGATTCCCTTCGCAACCGTACTTACGTCACGTTCGCTTAAGATATCTTTCTCTCTGAGGATAGGGACATTGTTCTCGATAATGAGCTCAGCGAGCCCCTTTCCGTTTCGAACAACAGCGCCGCCGACAATGAGCCTTTCGCCACTCTTCAAGCGTATTTTTAGAGACATGCCATCTCACCCTTATAACCTACCTGGAAATAAAAAGATCTGAAAGAACCTTGCTGCTGTTGTGAAAGCTAGCAACCTTCGTATCCAAGGCGGAAGCGGCGGTCTGCACCTGCTGATCTGGCGCATCGAGCGCCAGGGACGGCATACCGTTCATGTCAACTTTGCCCGTACTGTCAAAATATTGTCCCAACTCAACCCTGTGCTGGTCATAAAAGGGCTTGGGCGGAGCGGGGACCGTCAACGCGTCAATTTCCTTGCGCAGGGAAGCATAGCTGCGCAGTATACTACGTCTATCTGCACTATCCACGCCAAAAGGAGGAAAATTTTTGACAATCTTGTAGAGTTCCTGTTTTGCGCTATCCATGGTCACCGCCACGGACTGAAGTGCAGTTACGGTTCCGTTCAGTGTCTTGGCCAGCGCATTGTTCCCCTCCACGTGGCCGGTAATTTGACCGAGAGAGGAGAGATCTTTCCCTTTGGTCAGGGAAACACCATCCTGAGGACCTGGAGCGGCACCGGAGGTGGCTTCGGGGCGGTCGCCCTTGGCGGGAGATTTCATATCCTGAAACGGGGCTACATAAGGTAGGTGAGCGTCCACACCCTTGACTAACTCGATGGCCATTACGAACCTCCACTAATCTGTGACAAAAAAAAGGGGGGGGAAGAGGAATTCCCCTGCCCCCCCCTTAGCCATTCTGGCCTTGTGTCAATCCTAGAAGAGTTTCAGGACCGACTGTGCTGCCTGCGAAGCCATGCTCAGGGCGGAAGTCCCCAGGCTCTGACGGGTCTGCAGCATCAGCATGTTAGCGCCTTCCTGGTTCATGTCGGCCAGGGTCAGGTTGTCCGAACCGGTGTTCAGCACGTTGATCATCGAGTCGGTGAAGCTCTGACGAGCGGTTACAACGCTAAGGCTTGCCGAGAGGGCAGCCGATTGCGACCTGAGCGTGCTCAGAGCGGACTCGAGCTGTTTTGAAGCAGACCCGATAGCGTTGGTTGCAATTGATGACCCTGAAATTCCAGAGTTGTTGGTGGCATCTTTGTCATCCCATGCTACGGTGGTCGAGTTAGTTCCACCGATACTGGTGCCGCTAACTGACGTAGCCTGCCCGAAGGATGAACTGTAACCCACGACCCCGATCGAAAGACCCTTAGCTGTAGCGGTGAAGCCCTTGATCTGCAGCGTAGCGGAGTTGGTCGCCGGCGAGAACTCAACCGTCTGATTGGAACCGGTCAAAAGGTTAGTACCACTGTAGCCGGAGTCAGAGGCTAACTGGGAAACCTGCGACATAAGCGAGTTGTAGGTTACTGCGAAGCTGGCGCGGTCGGTGACGCTTCTGGTTGCCAGGGCGGAAGTTGCAATACCCTGTGCGGAGTTCAGGAGTGAGGATATCGCCGTGATGCCCGCATTGGCAGCCTGAACCATCTGGATCGACTGGGACATGCTGTCCTTACGGTTGGTGAGGTCGGTAGCCTTGTTCTGGTTGGCCTGAGCTGCAAAGAAGTTGGTCGGGTTGTCGAGGGCGCTGTTAACCTTTTTCCCCGAGGAGAGTCTTGCCTGGGTCTGAGAGATCTGTGCGGTGGTCCCTTGGAGGGACAGCAGGTTGTTTCTCAGTCCGGCGGTGAGTTGGATGTCTGACATGGTGTTTCTCCTTTCTGGATTTTAGTTGTAGCGGCATTCTTGCCGCCTGGTTGAAACGAAGGCCTTGTTTAGTGGTACTCTTCGGTCCCATGAGGGGAGACTTTAGGGATTTTTTTAAAAAAATAAAAAAACGACGGCACATAAATTGTACGTGGATAGCACCGGAGCCGCGAGGTACCGATCTTCTTATGCTTTCGCCTCTTTTTGACACAACTTTGCCTGCGTGGAAGTCAACCTGGTGACAATGAAAGAAACTATCATCCTAAAAGCTCTGGATCTAGCCCGCTATCATTTCGAGGCAGGAAGATTGGAAAAAACCGACCGCCTCTGCCGAAAAGTCCTCTCGTTGGACGCGGCCCATGCCGAAACCAGGTACCTCCTCTCCCTTTCACTATCCATGGATCAGCGCTGGGTCGAGGCCGTCGTTATGCTGAAAGGGCTCGCCGCCGATTTCCCGGAGCTTCCTATGGTAGTCAGCGGGTACCTATTCGCCTTGGAAAAGTCACAGCTGGTGCCTGAAGGTATAATGCACTTCGAACAACTCTGCAGCCTGCACCCTGACCTCACGCACCTGCGCATCGCCCTGGGAAAACTTTATGGTATGGCCCGGAGGGAGAACCACGCCCAAAGCTGCTTTAAAAGAGTATTGGAGCGGGAACCGGTACACACGCAAGCGCTTTTTCTCCTTGGTAAAAGTCTGGCCAAAGACGAGCATTGGCTGGAAGCTGAGACCTATCTCAGGTTGGCTTCGGATCTGGAGCCCGAACGCTCAGGGCTCCTGGACGAGCATGCCCTGGCTCTGAAGCTTCTGGGAAGAACTGAAGAGGCGTCCGTCCGCTTTCAAAAGGCCCTGGATCTCAACCCGGGCGATGCCGGACGCCACGACAATTTCCTGGTCAACTCCCTATGCGTCGAGCAGTTTGCACCCGAGCATGTTTTCAGGCTGCACCTCGACTGGGCAGCAAGATTCGCTCAGCAGCGGTGCCATCAAGTCCCGTACCACAAAAACCTTCCCGACCCTGCTCGCAGACTTCGGATCGGGTATGTTTCCGCCGATTTCCGCTCCCATCCTGTCGCCTATTTCATCGAACCGATCCTCTCCCTGCACGATCGAAGCAGCTTTGACATTTTCTGCTATGCACATATCAAAAAGCCTGATTTCGTCACGGAACAACTAAGGAGACTCGAACTGACCTGGCGGCAAACCACCGAACTGGATGACGCCCAGCTATCTGAATTGATCCAGAAGGACAGCATCGACATCCTGATCGACCTAGGTAGCCATACCGCCTCAAGCCGCCTGCTGGTTTTCGCCAGTAAGCCCGCTCCGGTGCAGGTCACCTGGCTTGGCTATCCCCATTCCACCGGGCTGACCAGCATCGACTACCGTATCAGCGACTGCATCGCCGATCCACCCGGGATGACCGAACATATCCATAGCGAAACGCTCTTTCGTCTCCAAAGCTCCTTCATCTGCTATAACCCCCCGCAGGGGATACCCGAGGTGCTGGACGCACCCTTCCTGCACCAGGGCTTTATCACCTTCGGCGTGTTCAACCATCTCGCCAAGTGGAACCCCTCCATAGTCATGCTCTGGGCCCAAATTCTGCTCCGGGTCGCCAACTCACGCCTGCTCATCAAGACGTCCACAATGGAGCACGACGAGGAACAGCGCTACCTGGCCCAGCAGTTTGCAATCCTCGGCGTTGCTACGGCACGCCTGATCTTTATTAAAAGACTCCCCACTGTTTTGGACCACCTACGGGCAATTGCAGGGGCGGACATTGCCCTGGACACCTTCCCCTACAACGGTACCACGACGACCTGCGAAACCCTTATTATGGGCGTGCCGGTCATTTCCCTCTCAGGAGACTCACATATTTCGCGAGTAGGGGCCAGCATTCTTGCCCACTCAGGCCTGCATGAACTCGTGGCCGACACGAGGGAGAGCTATGTCGAGAAGGCCGTTGCCCTGGCCCTGGCCCCGGACCAGATACTGGCCTATCGGAGGGGGCTAAGGGCCGTCATGGCTCGCTCCCCTTTCCTTGACGTTCACGGCTTCACCAGACGGCTTGAGGCAGGTTACCGGAAAATGTGGGAAACCTGGTGCTCCCAGAGGAAAGGCGTTTAGAGACGTCACGAAGGTCATTCTTGCACCGACAACAGTGGGTTTGAGCGCTCGCCAGCTCTTGACCGTATTTTGACAAACGCCCACAAAGAGGGTCATTTTGATGACAACAGACAATCCATTCATTTCTAAAATTATCGACATGGCTGGCTTTCATTTTAAGGCAGGGCGGTCTGCCGAGGCTGAATCGTGTTGCAGGCAGGTCCTCGACCTGGATGCCGCCAACGCCGAGGCCGGATATCTCCTCTCGCTGGTTCTGGTTCGCAACCAGAGGTGGTGCGAGGCGATAAACCTGCTTGGCGAGTTGGCGGCCTCTTTCCCCGAGGTTCCCTTTATCATAACCGACTACCGCGCCTCTTTTGAGAGATCGCAACGCGAGGCGGAAGGGGTCGCATGTTTTGAATTGCTCTGTACACGACACCCTGAAATCACGCAACTCAGTCTCAATCTCGGCATGCTTTACAGCAGTTGCCAGCAGGTCTCCGAAGCACAGGGCTGCTTTAAAAGGGTACTGACGCGGGAACCGGACAATACCGAAGCCCTATTCCTGCTCGGGCGACTCCTGATCAGGGCAGGAAAATTTGTCGGGGCTGAGGGATGCCTCAGTGTGGCCTGCGAACTTGAGCAAGGGCGCTCCGATATGCTGAGCGCTCATGGTGGTGTGCTTAAGTCTCTTGGTCGATCCGACGAGGCGGCCCGCAACTTTCGTGCTGCCGTTGCAATCAAACCCGACAATTTAACTCTGTACGGCAACTACCTGGCAAACTACCTTTGCGCCGAGCAGTTTACCCCGGAATACGTCTTTGCACGGCACAGCGAATGGGCTAAGAGGCATGGGCGTGAGCAGTGCGGCAAGCACCCCTTTCACTCCAACACCCCAGACCCCGCGCGACGGCTTCGGATAGCATACGTTTCAGCCGATTTCCACTTTCATCCGGTCGCTTTTTTTATCGAACCGGTTCTTGCTCTGCATGACGGCAACGCCTTCGATGTCTACTGTTACGCGCACCAGACTCGGCCTGATTGCGTTACCGAGCAACTGATGAGCCTGCCTGTCACCTGGCGGCAAATCGGCGAACTGGACGACCCTCAAGTCGCAGCAGTGATCTTGCGGGACAAGATCGACATCCTCGTAGACCTGGGTGGCCATACTGCTTTGAGCCGCGTCCTGGTATTTGCCGGAAAGCCGGCACCGGTTCAGGTCACTTGGCTTGGCTATGCACACTCTACGGGCCTAACCAGCATCGACTATCGCATCAGCGACAGCATTGCCGACCCGCCTGGGATGACAGAACATCTTCATTCCGAAAAACTCTTTCGTCTGGAGGGCTCCTTCATCTGCTACAACCCCCCACAGGATCCGCCCTCCGTAGGGAGCGCTCCTTTCCTGCGCCAGGGCTTTGTCACCTTCGGTGTCTTTAACAACCGGGCCAAATGGGGCCCTACCATGTTGGGAATTTGGGCCGAGATCCTGCTGCAAGTTCCCGGCTCCCGCTTGATGATTAAAATCCCGGGGATTGAACACGACGAGGATCGCGACAACCTGGTGCGGCAGTTTGTCGCGCGCGGAGTCGATGCGGCTCGGCTTTGCATTCTGGCACCGCTTCCGACCGTCCAGGGCCATCTGCAGGCGGTAAGTGAGTCTGACATCGCCCTGGACACCTTCCCCTACAACGGTACCACGACGACCTGCGAATCACTTTTCATGGGTGTTCCGGTAGTTACCCTGGCCGGGCGATCGCACGTGTCGAGGGTGGGGGCCTCCATCCTCACCCAGTCAGGGCTGCCGGAGCTGGTCGCGGCCACGCCCGAGAGTTATGTCGAGATAGCCGTATCGCTGGCCCGACAGCCGGAAAGAATGTTGGCCTACCGCAAGGGGCTGAGGTCAGTTATGGAACTCTCCCCCTTCTTCGATGTCCATGGCTTCACCAAGCGCCTCGAAACCGGCTATCGGGAGATGTGGCGCATCTGGTGCGATGTTCAAAAACAAAAGGAGCTTTAGATATGACGCTGGACCAAGATTCCCTGCAGGAGCAGGTGAGCAGTTTTCCCTACTGGTACCACAGAATCCAACTACCCTACGGCATCACGACGCCAGGCTGGGCGCCGCTCGACGCCAAGGCATACGGCATCCCGATCGATCTGACCGGCAAGCGGGTACTCGACGTGGGCGCCTGGGACGGCTACTGGACCTTTGGCGATTAAAAGAGGCGCCTACCAGGCTGTCGCCATCGACGACTTTTCGGATTTTCTAGGAATACTGGACAACAGCCACAGACGTGCCTGGGAGACCTTTGACCTATGCCGTGGCGCCCTGGGCTACAGCGAACTGCAGTGCCCGCGCTTTGACGTGACGGTCTACGATGCCAATGAGTCGGCTCTGGGGGGGAAGTTCGACGTGATCTTTTTCTTCGGAACCCTGTACCATCTCAGACACCCCCTGCTGGCGCTGGACCGGCTGGCGGCCCTATGTCAGGGGGAGATCTATCTGGAGTGCGCCATTCTGGACGACTACAGCCCCTACCGCGGGGGAATCGGCAAAGGGTACGGCGACAACGACATGGTAATGGAATTCTACCCTGACGACCAGTACGCGAGCAACCATTCCAACTGGTGGGCACCAACGCTGCAATGCCTCCTGCATCTGGTGCGGGCTGCAGGTTTCGAGCAGGTTGAGGGTTGGAAACTCGCCTCGTCCCCCGGGGAGCTATTCGAGTGCCGCGGTTTTGTCCACGGGGTCAAGAAGAAGTCGTAATTGTCGGGCTATCAGGGCCAGCTGCTGGGACCAATCGCCGCGGCTGGACTGCCGGAAGAGCCGCATGCTCGGATACCACGGAGAGTCCTCCCGCTCCAGCATCCAGCGCCAATCCGGAGCAAAGGGGAGCAGGGTCCAGACCGGCCTCCCGAGCGCTCCGGCCAGGTGCGCCGTTGCGGTGTCGACACTGATGATCAGGTCCAAGGACTGCATAGCCGCAGCCGTTTCTGAGAAATTGGTCAGTTGCGGCCCGAGGTCGACGATCTCCAGTCCTTCCGGAGGGGTGGCCAGCTGCCTCGCTTCTTCCCCCAACTGCAGGCTGTACCAGGAGACTCCCGGCACCTTAGCCAAGGGTGCAAACTGCTCCAGTAGTGCCGAGCGGTTCGGATCCGGCTCTTTCCGCCCCGCCCACACCAGTCCGATTCTCGCTTTCTCCGGGGTCCCGATCCACCCTTTCCAGCGCTGCAGCTTGTCCGGTGCAGCCGAAAGATAGGGAATCTTGTTCGGGACGGATTCCAAGTTCGTCCCGAGGAGGCGGGGGAGGCTTAACAGCGGAACATAATAGTCGGCGGCGGGGGCCCGTTCCTCGCCGAAAAATACGGAGCGCACCCCGCCCACCGTCTTAGCGAGGCCCATCAGGCTCTCGAAGGTGCAATCGAAATGCACCTCTGCTCCCAGAGGCGACAGGAGCGGGAGATACCTGACGAATTGAATGACGTCGCCGAAAGCCTGTTCCGCATAGACCACGAGCCGCTTGCCCCGGAGATCCTCGCCGCCCCAAACGGCAAGCCCCAAATACTTGCTGGTAACGGGGTTGGGCTTGGCAAACCTCACCTCAAAATTGGTGAACCCGCCAAGAAAATCCCCCTGCAGGAGTTGGATCTGCGCAAGGTTCCAACGGGCCAGCGCATATTCCGGATCAATGGCGAGGGCCCTTTCGAAATGCGCTTGCGCCTCGCGCACCCGTCCCAGGCTCTGCAGCACGATCCCTCTGTTCAGGAGCGTTTTAGGGTTTCCAGGGGCCAGGGAGTCCGCACGGGTCAGGTGATCCAGGGCCAAACCTGGCTCGTTTTTCAGCTGCAGCAAAACGCCCAGTCGATAGGCGGCGTCAGCATCGGAAGGAGCCAAACCTAAGGCCTCAGTAATAGCCAGTCCCGCCTCGTCGATGCGCCCCAGCCCCTGTAATGCCTCCCCGAGATAAACCAGTATTTCGGAGGAGTCCGGGGTATCACGGAGGAAGGCACGATAAAGCCCGACCGCCTCTTCAAAGCGCCCCCCTTCTACCAGAAACAATCCGAGGCACTTGGTAACCAGGAAGTCCCCGGGAGTCAGCCACTGCGCGCGGCGCAGACAGCGCTCCGCTTCGCTCAGGCTCCCCAGCGCATGAAGATCCAATGCGCGAGCTACCTGCGCCCGGGAGGCGCCGATCTGGTCCGGACGGTCTGACCCGACCGGAAGGGGTTGCGGCACAGCGCAAGACTCGCGGGAAACGGCCACATAACTGCGGGATAGGGTACCGATGGCTTCTGCAACGCGGGCTACCGGATGACTCCAGTCACCTGGCTCGCGCTGGCGAAAGATGCGCAGGGTCGGGTACCAGGGGGAATCCTCCCGTCCCAGGAGCCAGCGCCAGTCCGCGGCCCACGCCAGCAGGAGAAAGACCGGCTTTCCCAGAGCGCCCGCCAGGTGCGCCACCGCCGTACAGGAGCAGACAACCAAATCGAGCCCGGCGATGAAGGACGCCGTGTCATCGAAATCGTTGATACGACCGGTCAGGTCGTGCATATTTGTCGAGGGTTTTTGGGTAAAGGCTAACCCCGCATCCCCCAACTGCAGCGAAAAAAAATCGGCAGGTAAGGCCCAAAGCGGAGCGAGTGCGGCAAAGGGAAGCGAGCGTTCCCGATCTTTTTGTTGCGTCGCGTTGCCGGCCCAGACGACTCCGACCTTGAGGCCCTGGAACTCCGCCAGAGCTTTTTGCCAGGTCGCCGCACCCACCCGGTTAGCAAAGAGGTAGGGCGCCTGCCCGGGAATCGAATCGAGGGTAGTACCGAAAAGTAGCGGCAGCGTCATGAATGGTGCGTGCAGATCAAAGGAAGGAAGCGGCGCACCGAACGGCAGCGCTGTCTGGACCCCCTCGATGCGGGAAAACAAAGAAACCAGTTCACGGTGACACTCGACAACGACCACTCCACCCAGGCTGGCCACGAGTGGCAGGTAGCGGGCGAACTGCAAGGCGTCGCCGAATCCCTGTTCGGCATGCAGCAGGATGGTCCGGCCGTGCAGCGGCGAGCCATCCCAAAGCGGCCGGTCGAAAACGCGCTGCCATGAGGTGAACCGGGCTTTTTTCCAGCGCCATTCGAATTCCGCCCAGCCCCGTTGGTAGTCTCCTTCCAAAAGAAGCAGCAAGGAGAGGTTCCAGTGTGCCTCGGGGTGATCCGGCCGAAGTTGCAGCGCCTTTTCACAGCAGAGTTTGGCGTCGTCCAACCTGCCAAGTGCCTGCAGCGCCGTGGCGAGTGCTGCGTAGGCATTGGGCTGCTCCGGTACCAGCTTTACAGCGTGCAGATAGTCTCTGGCAGCGTCCTCGTAACGACCAAGTTTCAGGTAGGTCGTCGCGCGATTGTTAAAAACCGGCGCAAAACCGGAATCCGAGCCCAGGGCTGCACCATACGCCAGCAAGGCATCATCGTAGCGGCCGAGTTCGTGCAGGCAGGCTCCCAGATCCAGCAAAGCACCAGGATCTCCCGGCGCTAGGGCCAGTGCCTCGCTTAGCAGTCGGAGCGCTACAGTGAAATTACCCGCGCCATGTTGCGACTCAGCCTCCTGAATTAATCTGGTCTTATGTTGCATGGCGTTCTGCGTCATAAAGTTGACCTTCCTTGTCAAAACCGTTATCATTCATTAAGCACGAAACTAGCGGCCATTTATATTTGACTCAAGTTCCGCGCCCAAATGCCGATGGTGGTATAGATGCAATTTACACTCCATCTCATGGAGACAGAAAGGAGTTCCAAATGGCCGACAGCAGCTCAGCTGTATTTGCCGCCTTGGGGTCGCTGCAGGATACGCGCAGCAGCATGGCCAACACGCAAATGTACAGCGCTACGACCTACATGCAGAAAAAAGACTACAAAAAGGCGGTCGCGGCTCTGAAGCTTGCCACGGCCTACGATCCCAGCCAGACCAAAGCCTACTCCCTGATGGCACAGTCGTATCTGTCTCTCAACGACACTAAGTCTGCCAAGGCGGCCTACCAAATGGTGATTCGTCTAGACAAATCAAACGACGCAGCCTACACGGGTATGGCTAATATCGACATGGCCAACAAAAACTACACCGATGCGGAAAAGGAGCTGAAGCAGGCGATCCGGATCAACCCAACCGATGTGGTAGCCCCTGACACCCTGGGCCAGCTTTATCTCACTACCGGTCGTAACCAGGAGGCCGCCACCCAGTTCCAGAAGGTTGCCAAGATGGCGCCTACTGACGGCAACCCCTACTACAGCCTGGGGGTCGCCTACGACAAAATGGGTAAATATAGCGACGCCGTTACCGTACTCAAGAAGGCGGTAGCGCTGAAAAAGGACTTTGCCCTCGGATTTTCGGAGCTTGGAAACGCCTACGCGAAACTCGGGCAGACCGACAATGCCCAAAAGCAGGTGGTCGCCCTCAAGGCTATTCTGACCACCCAGGCACAAGGGCTTGCCACGACGCTTGCGGCGCAGATCAAGCAGCCGAAGATCGCCTCGATGAATGGCGCCAACAGTTCGCTCGCCCTCACTTACCGTGCCATGACGCCGCTTCATTTACTGGACCCAACCTTCCCTGCCGCCCCGGGCGCCTCAAAGGATTACACCTTGCAGTTCCAGTTCGACTCGGTCATGGATGCAAAATCGGTCATGACCGCCTCCAACTGGAGCATCAGCAGGGCAGCCGGCGGCACGGCCGGCAGATATGAAAATGGCCTGGTGCTCGACTCCAGCAACGAGGCCTCCTTTTCCCCCGTGCCAAAGAAAGTCAGCTACGATGCGACCACAGGCCAGGCGACCCTCACCTTTTCCATTTCCCAGGGGGCCGACCCCGCGAAAACAGTCATCGACCCTGCTCACATTGTCTTCAAGTTCTTTGGTAAGGATTTAAACGGAAAAACGATGGATCCGACTGCGGATCAGTATGACGGTTTCGCAGGGAAGGCTTTTTAGCGGAGTTCCGGGTTGGTAATCTCTTTGCAGACGGTAAAGCAAAGTGAAAAGGGGGAGCCTTACGGCTCCCCCTTTTCACTTTGTTCCGATAGAAGCACAATGTCGACCCGGCGATTCTTCTGCCTCCCCTCCTCGCTGTCGTTGTCGGCCACCGGCCGGTACTCGCCGTAACCTGCGGCCGACATGTGGTCCGGCTCGAAGTCATGCTTTACGAGGTATTGCACCACGGAGGTGGCACGGGCCGTGGAAAGCTCCCAGTTGGAGGGAAAGGCGGTGGAGCTCATCGGGACATTGTCCGTGTGCCCTTCCACGCGAATCCCGTTGGAATAGCTGGCAAGCGACTCAACTACATCACTCAAAAGGGTGTATGATTCCCGCTTCAGCGTGGCGCTTCCTGAACCGAAAAAACCCGCCTCCTTCAGACTGACCACGAGACCTCGCTGGTTTATCGCGATGCTGACCTTTTCCTTGGCCCCGACTTTCAACAGGTAAGCCTCGATAGACGCCTTACTCGCCTTGAACTCGCCCTCCCCCCCCTTGCTCTTGCCGCGCCGCGGCGCAGACGCGGAGGTCTTGTGCAGCGAGGGGATGATGCTCATGGTACCGGCTTCGATGACGCTCGGCTTGCTGGCAGGCGAGCTTTTGCTGTACCCGAAGGAATCGCGCATGGACTCCACCACTTCCTCGATTTTCTTCTTGTCCGTCTGGCTCATGGCGTAAAGGGTGACGAACACGGCAAAAAGCAGCGTGATGAAGTCCGCGTAGGAGACCAGCCAGCGCTCGTGGTTCGCCTCCTTCTCATGTGCTTTTTTTCTTGCCATTTACTTTCCCTTTTTCTCTCCGCCGTCTCCGTGCAGGTAGGCTCGAAGCTTTTGTTCGATGAAGTGCGGGTTCTCGCCGTTTTGGATGGCGATCAGCCCCTCGATGACCATCTCTTTCTGCAGCAGTTCCTCCTTGAGCCGGTGCTTTAGCTTGGTGCCGAACGGGATGCAGAAGATGTTGGCTGTCATCAGTCCGTAGATGGTGGCGACGAAGGCGACGGCGATCCCTCCCCCCAGTTTCGAGGGGTCGGAAAGGTTACTCATGACGTGGATCAGGCCGAGAACGGCGCCGATGATGCCGATGGTCGGCGCGAAGCCGCCCGCAGACTCGAACACCTCGACGCTCCCCTTGCCATGCTCCTCGAAGCTTCCCAGCTCGATCTCCATGGTCTCGCGCAGCTTCTGAGGGTCGATCCCGTCGACGACCAGGGAGATCCCCTTCTTGGTGAAGGAGTCCTTCACGCTCTGCGCTTCCTGCTCCAGAGAGATCAGGCCGTTGCGCCTCGCCTTGGCGGCGTAGTTGATGATGTTTTTGATGACCGCCTCGGGGTCGTCCTTACCGGGCAGGAACACCTTCTTGACGTCCTTCATGGCCGTAATGAGCGTTCCCATCGGAAAACTGACGAAGGTCGCGGCGGCAGTCCCACCGAGGACGATCATGGCCGCGGTCGGCTGCACCAGTGCTCCCATGTGGAGCCCTTCCAGGGCAGCGCCGCCGAAAACGGCCCCCATCCCCATCAACAATCCGATTATAGTCGCTAAATCCATAGCATCACGCGAGCCCCACCCTTTTTAGTATTACAGCCTGCAAAGCGGATGATACCTCTCTGCCTCTTTTCTCTGCAGGTAGCGCTTCGCTCCCGCCGGCGCGTGACGCAAAATCCGCGACTTGAAGTTGACGATCCTCCCGATCACCACCCTGGCAGGCTCCAGCACAATGTAGCGGTTGCCGTTGGACAGGGTGATGTGGGTGTCGGGTGTCTCTTTAATGATCTCTATGAGATCAGCATTCAGGTACATTTCACTGCCGTCCAGAGCGGTTACCTTGATCATACGTCACCCATATTGTCAGAAATGCTGCTTGCAATCTGCAGCTACAGTATAGTCTTCGGCCGCAGGGGGCAAATCTTTAGCCGTTTGAAAAAAAAGCCGCGCGAGCTTGCGGTAAAACGCTCGTGCGGCCGGTTCCCGGGTAAGCAGGGAAATCAGTTCAGATAATTGAGCAGGGAGAGCTGGCTGATCTTGGCGGTTGCCGACAGGGCGGCCTGGAAGGCTGTCTGCTGCTGGGATAGTTCCACCCCCAACTTGGCGTAATCAACGTTCTGCTTGTCGCCGTAGACATTTTGCAGGGTGGTCTGGTTGTTGGTGATCAGGGTGCCCGCGCTGGTCAGCCGGATAAGGCGCGTCGCCACGTCACTCAGGCTGGAGGTAACCTGGTTCGCCGCACTGCCCATAGTATTAATTTCAGTGGAGATGGTCGCCGTGTCCGCCGGATTCGCGGTGATGGCGGTCTTTAGCTTATCTATCTCGCCCAGGATGTCCACACCCCCGCCCGTTCCCCTCAAAAGCTTCCCTCCGCTTACGCTCACGGACACCTTGGAGCCTTGTGCCACCTCAACCTTCAGGTCGTCGTCGCTCCCATTGAAAGTGCCGTCGGAGGCGAAGGGAGGCTGATCGTTCTTGACCCCCCCGAACACGTACTGACCTCCGTACTGGGTGTTTCCCATGTCGATCAGCTGCTGCTTCAGGGTGTCCAGGGTGGCACCCACTCCGTTCCGGTCGCTCTGCGAGCCGTTGCCGCTCACGTTGTCCGCGGCGATCTTCTTTATTTGGGTCATAATGTCGGACATGCCGTTCAGGGCGGTGCTCGTCATGTTGAGCAGGGTACTTCCCTTGGAGATGTTGGAGGTGTACTGGGATCCCTGGGCAATCTGATGCTGAAGATCCAGGAGTTGACGCGCCGTTAGAGGGTCGTCACTCGGCTTATTCACCTGCAGCCCGGATGCCACCTGCTCCTGCAGGGTATCTATGGCCGCCCTCCCCTTTTGCAGGTTGTACAGGGCGTTGTCTGCTGTCATTCCTGGGGTTACTCTCATATACCCTCCTTATCTAACCATGCCCAGTATGGTATCGAGCATGGCGGTTGCCGTATTGATCACCTTGGACGCACCCTGGAAAGCCTGCTGGTACTTGGTCAAATTCGTCAGTTCTTCGTCCAGGGAGACCCCGGAACTGGAAGCACTGAGGCTATTGAGCTGCGTCAGGAAGGCGTTTCTCTGGGTGGTCGCGCCCTGCGTGCCCTGCACATCGCTCCCGACCGTGCCGGAGAGCGCATTGTAAAAGCTTTCCGTGTTGGTGCTGACCGCCGTGCCGCTTGGGTTCGTGAAGGAAAGGTTGCTGTTCTGGATGTCCGCCATGGCGAGGGCGTTGGTATTGTCCCCGGCGCCGCCTGACGGGTTAGCCCCTGCCGCCACGGTGTTGGCGTTAAGTGCCGGGTCAAGAGCAATGTCGGAACTCTGGGACCCGGTAAAGAAGGTACCTCCCACGACGCCCGACAGGTCAGTTCCTAGCGCGTGCTGCGTATTGACTGCCGTGATCAGGGCACCAGCCATGGAATCCAGGCTGGTCAAGTAGCCCGGGACAATGAAATCGCGCACCGCCAAGGTTCCCCCGAGCTTGCCGCCGATGCCGCTCGCTGCAGTTGTCAGCGTCGCGTCGCCGGCGGCGGAGGCTGCGCCCAAAGCAGTCATCTTGACGTCGTTCTTGGTCCCGTTTACGCTGGTGTAGACCGTGGCGGACTGGTTACCGCTTACCAGCGTCCCCAGCCCCGCAATGGATACCGTGGCGGTGCCGTCGGCCTGCAGCACAGAGGTGATGCCGACGTTCTGTGCCAGGTTTCGCACCATGATGTCGCGCTGGTCCATAAGCTCATTGGAGTTCCCTCCCTGCGCCTGGGTGGTAATGATCTGCGAGTTCACCAGCGCCAGGTTTTTGGCGCTGGCGGTGATGTCGGTGGCGATCCCGGTGAGGGAACTGTCCGCATTGGTGGCCACCGTGGTAAGGCTCGAGCTCATCTGGTGGAGGTTGTCGGCAAGTGTCTGGGACTTGGAGACCAGGGTCTGCCTTTCCGCGGTCCCCTGGGGATTGGTGGAGAGGTCTTGCCAGGCACCGAAGAAGCCGGTTATCGCGCTCCCCAGACCATCCGAATTGAGCTCGTTGAAAGAGGGCTGTATCTGATTCAGGGCGGTCTCTTTGGTGAGGCTTTCCTGGTAACTGGAGTTGGCCCCCACCACCTGCTGCTGCAGCGAGTTGTCGTAGGCGCGCATAACGGAGCTCACCTGCACGCCGGTCCCCAATTGCACCCCGTTTACGTTTATGGAGAGCTTGGATTCCAGGTTCACCTGCTGACGCGAATAACCCTGGGTGTTAACGTTAGCGATGTTCTCGCCGGTCACCTCGAGGGCCAGACGCTGCGCGGCGAGCCCGGAGGTGGCGATGTCAAAGATATTCCCGATGCTCATGTTTAAATCTCCTTGCAGACCAGGCGGCTTGCGCCACGTCTGGACACCAGGGAGCCGGCATTCCCATAGGTGTCGACCGGATTGAAAAGGCGGCTGAAGAAGTTCAGTGAGCCCTCCACCACTTTGAGGGAATCCGTCAAGATGTCCCGGTTCAGGGCGAGGGAACTATGTAAAGCCTGAGACTGCTCCGCGACCCGGCTTTGCACGCTTTTGAGCGCCCCGCTCTCCGGCTGACCTAGTTTTTCAATTATGGGGGAAAGGGTCTGGTTGCCGGCAATGCCCAACTCAGCCCCGACCTCTGCGATCAAAGCCTTGCAGGCGTCGCTGATCCGCTCCATTCGCTCGATGGTGCAGGCGACCTCCTGCTGGTTCTGCTCCAGTCCCTTGAGATCGAGCGTGACCAGGCAGGACTGCTCCTGCTGTTGCAGCTCCCTCATCTTCTGCAAAAGCGCCCCCTTCTCGGCAAGCGTCGAGATCAATTCAGTTATGCTTTGTTTCATGGGCCGTCTCCCCTTATAGGTGCTTTAAATCGAACGATTCCATCATGCTTTGCGCCACGACCGACGGGGCTACCTGGCCGCCGTACTGCAGACTCTGCTTGGCCAGTGCCACCCGATCCAGTCTCACATCGGGGAGCGCTGCGAGATCCTGCTTAAGTTTCTGCAGTTCGCGCGCCTGGGGCGAGATCTCTACCCGGTCTGGGGTGCGCACCCGGCCCGGCGGCGCGGCTCCCTGTACGACGGCTGCGCTGGCCTTCTCGCTCTTCGCCGCCTGGGGCCGCGACAGCTGCACTACATAGGCCGAGCCCTCAATCCGCATTCCTGCTCCCCTGCACCGGAGGGAGCAGCGCCCCGCCGCGGGTAAGTTCCTTCTCTATCATCGGCGCCAGACCGATGCCGCCGCCCCGGACGGCCGCCTGGGCATATTCCTGATCCAGCAGCGAGCGGAAGGTCTCCTCGCCACGTCCTCCGTCGGTCAGCTTGTCCTTGCCAACCGTGTCCCGCATCGACTTCAGCATCATCCCGACGAACATCGCCTCGAACTCCTGGCCCACCTTCTTGGCCTTGGCAGGGTCGTTCCCCTGCCGGGCCTTCAGTGGTGCCGGCACCCGGGGATCAACCAGGGGGAGCGCAGTTGCCGGTATCGCATTGACATCCATAACAACTCTCCTTTAAAACCCGGGCATCCCTACATGACGCTCAGTTCTGCGTTCAGCGCGCCTGCCGCCTTGATCGCTTGCATAATACCGAGCAGGTCTCGCGGCGTCACCCCGAGGGTGTTGAGTCCCCGCACCACCTCGCTCAGGTTGGCCCCCTCGCGCAGCAGGGACAGATTCACCCTGTCCTCGACGACCTTGACCTCGGTCCTCGGCACGGTCACCGTGGTCCCGTTCGACAGGGGACCGGGCTGGGAGACCTTGGGTGTTTCCTTGACCACGACGGTCAAATTGCCGTGAGAGACCGCGACGGTGGAGATGCGCACGTTTTCGCCCATGACGATGGTGCCGGTTCTCTCGTTCATCACCACCCGGGCCGTTATGTCGGGGTTAACCTCGAGCCGCTCCAGTTCCGCCACGAATTCGACGATGCGCCCCTTGTATGGCTCGGGGACCGCGATCAGCACGCAGCCCGGGTCGCTCAGGGTCGCGACGCCTCCCTTGAAACGCTCATTAATAACACCAGCCACTCGGGCCGCGGTGGTAAAATCCGACTGATGCAGGTTCAGCTTAAGGCCGCTCTTGTCGGCGAGCACGTTGGGGAGTTCCCGCTCGATGAGCGCCCCGCCCGGCACGGTTCCCGCGGTCGGGTGGTTTTTCATCGCCGAGGAGGCCTGGCCGCCGTAGGAAAAGGAGTTGGTCAGGATGGCACCCTGGGCGACCGCGTAGACCTGGCCGTCGGCGCCCTTCAGGGGAGCCATCAGCAGGGTTCCCCCGGCAAGGCTCTTGGAGTCACCGACCGAAGATACCAGCACGTCGAGCCGGTTGCCCTGCTTGGAGAAGGGGGGAAGCTGCGCCGTCACCATGACCGCTGCGATGTTCTTCACCGTGATCTCGTTGCGGCCAATGGTCACCCCCATCCGTTCCAGGGCGCCCACCAGGGACTGCACCGGGAACTTGGTCTGGTCGGTGTCGCCGGAGCCGTTCAGACCGACCACGATGCCGTAGCCGATCAACTGGTTCTCCCTCACCCCGTCGAAAGCGGCGATGTCCTTGATGCGCGCCGCCTGGGAGGGGTGCGGCAGGAGCAGGAGGAGCGCCAGCAAGCTTGTAATGGTGCGAAGTAGTTTCACGTTTAACCTTTTAGTTGAGCTGGGTGCGGCGCGCGCTGATCAGTCGGATCGGGCCGATCGCTCGGATCAAAGGCGCGCCGCCCCTGACCCGACAACCAGAAGCTAGAAGGGCCAGACCGCGTCCAGAGCGTTCATGAGCCAGCCCGGTTTCTGTCGGTCGCTGATGATCCCCTTGCCGGAGTAGTTGATCCTGGCGTCCGCTATCAGGGAAGAGCTGATGGAATTGTCCGAATTGACATCGCGGCTTCTTATGGTGCCGGTCAGCACGATGATCTGGTCCTCGTTGTTAACCTTGACGTTACGCCTTCCCTCGATCATCATGTTTCCGTTGGGGAGTACATCGACGACCTTGGTCGAGATGGTGGCCTGCAGGGTCTCCTGCCGGCTGGTGGAACCGCTGCCGTCGAATTTGGAACTGAAGCTCGCGTTCAGCAGGTTGGCGAGATCCACCCACCCTTTCACGGGCGTTTTTTCCAGACCGAGCAGATTCGGCATCCCGGCGGACAGGTTGGTAGCCCGCGAGGTGCCGGTGCTCGCCTGCTTGCTGGCGCTCGCCTGCTCGGAGATGACGACCGTGACGATGTCGCCGCGCCGGCGCGCCTTGAGGTCCTCGGCGAGTCCCGAGGAGGAGGCCTGCCAAAGGCTCCCCGAAGCATAATTCATCTGCGGCTTGGGAATCTGCTCGTCAAACCCCGGGCTTTTCACCTCGGTGCTTTCATGCGCGCAGCCGGCCAGGAGCAGCGGCAGCAGCAGCGCCGCGCAACCAACAACTTTTTGCAAGCTACCCATCACTGCCATTAGAAATCCACCCTTACCGTCGTCGCATCCACGACCCGCGCTGCGAGTTCCTTCTGCGACGACAGGTTTTGCACGGAGATGGTATCGCCGAGAGCTCCGGACCCCTTGGCCCTCCCGCTCGCGGTAATCCTGACCACCTCGTTCTCAACCACTATGGTTACCAGCTGGCCGCTCTTGATAATCGGCAACCGCTCCAGGTAATCCCCGCGTAGCGGAGAGTTGGCCCGGATCGCGCTCTTCACCCTCATGCCGATGACTTCTTTCAGGTCGCGGGAAAAGCGTCCCTGCAGGTGAGCCAGGTCCCGGCGCGCTATGGCGACGTCGTTTTCTCCCACCACTTCACCGCGCTCCAGGGTCCGCGTGGCGATCACCATCTCGGAAAGCGCCTCGACCTCCACCTGCACGGTCAGATTCCTGACTACCCGGTCATCCACACGCACGATCAGTGCCAGCGAGCTGTTGCCCCACCCTTCCCAACGCTCCGGCGCGATAACCTCAAAGCTCGGCTTGCCGGCGGGAAGTTTCAGGTCCCCGTTGATGCCGATCTTTTTGACGACGATCTCCGCGGAGAGGTGCTCCGTTTTCCGGGTCAGGAAGTCCCCGATGACGCGGCGCAGTTCCGCCTCGGTCACCAGGCTTCCGGCTGCGGCGGATGCTGCGGAGCCGACTGCGGCGGGCGCCGCGGGGAGGGCAAAGGCGGGAAACACCGGGACGAGTAGCATGAGCAGAACCAGAAGGGCTCTCATGGCGCTAGCGCTTCAGCCCTGAGGCCTGCTGCAGCATCTCGTCGGCGGCCTGCACGACCTTCGAGTTGATCTCATAGGCGCGCTGCCCGACGATCATGTTTACCATCTCGTCCATGGTGCTCACGTTGCTCATCTCGATATAACCCTGCTCCAGGCTTCCCAGTCCGTTCTGCCCGGCAGTACCGGTCGTGGCGGCGCCCGAGGAGTCGGTCGGCAGGAAGAGGTTCTTACCGATGCTGTTCAGCCCCGAGGGATTGGAAAACGACGCCAGCTGCAGGGTGCCGACCGTGGTTGCGGCCGTCTGTCCTGCCTGCTGCACCGAGACCGTACCGTCGCTGCCGACGGTCACCTTGGTGGCATTGGCGGGGATCAGGATCTCCGGCAGGACCGGGCTTCCGTCGGAAGTCACCACCTTGCCCTGGCCGTCCTTCTTGAAGGAGCCGGCCTTGGTGTAGGCGGTGCTGCCGTCGGATTGCTGGACCTGGAAAAAGCCGTCTCCCTGGATGGCGAGGTCCAGGTCGTTACCGGTCTGGGTGATGTTTCCTGCCGAGAATATCTTGGTGACCGCGGCGGTCTTCACCCCGAGACCGACCTGGATCCCGGTCGGGATGGTGGTCGAGTTGGTCGAGGGAGCGCCGGTGGTCTTCACGGTCTGGTACATGAGATCCTGGAAGTCGGCACGGCTCTTTTTGAAGCCGGTGGTGCTGACGTTGGCCAGGTTGTTGGCGACCACGTCTATGTTGAGCTGCTGCGCCTGCATCCCCGATGCTGCGGTCCATAAGGCCCTGATCATTTTGTTTTCCCCTTGGGTTATACCGGTCGGCTCGGCTAGGTCGAACCGATCGGCCGGATATTAAATCTTGCCGAGATCATTGGCGGCTTTGCCCGCCATGTCGTCGTAGCTCTTGATCGCCTTGGCGCACGACTCGAAGTAGCGGCTGGTCTCAATCATGCGGGCCATCTCCACTACCACCTTCACATTGGAGCTTTCCACGAACCCCTGCTTCACCTGCGAGGTGGATGCCGTCGGCACCGCCTGGGGGTCCGCCGGCACGAAGAGCCCGCCGCCTTGCTTGGTCAGCGCATACGGCTTAGGGAAATCCACCTGGGCCAGGGTCCCGGCAGCAACGCCGTCCACATTCACCACCCCGGCGCCGCTGATCTGGATCCGGTTCCCCGTCACGCTGATCGGGCCGCCCTGCCCCTGCACCTCATAGCCGTCGGCGTTTTCCAGCTTCCCACCGGCACCCCGACGGAAGTTACCCTGCCTCGTGTAGGCCGGCCCTTGCGGGGTGTTCACTACGAAGAAGCCGTCCCCGTCCAGCGCCACGTCGAGCACGTTGTCGCTTTTCTGCAGGGTTCCCGCGGAAAAATCGGTGGAAAAGCGCTCGGAGCTCAGGGTGGGGTCCTGCGTTGACGGATTTTTGACACCAGCCAATACGCTCTCGAACTGGATCTGATCCGCCTTGAATCCCGCGGTGCTGGAGTTGGCGAGATTGTTGGCGATCACATCGAGCCGGCGCAGTGCCGACAGATTGCCCGAGAGGGCCGCATACATGCCGCTGTTCATGAGTAACCCCCTTACGCTACGCGCTTCATCTTCCCGCGCAGCCTGATGATCGCCTGGCTGTGCAGCTGCGAGATCCTGGACTCGGTGAGGTCGAGCACGGCGCCGATCTCCTTCAGGTTCAGTTCCTCATAATAGTAGAGCGTGATGACGATGCGCTCCTTCTCGGGGAGGTTGTCGATCGCCTCGGCGAGCCGCTCCACGGTCTGGCGGGCGATCAGCTGGTTCTGGGGACTTTCGACCCCCTTGTCCTCCAGGACGTCCAAAAGTCCGAAGGGGGCGCCGTCCTCGTCGTGCCAGGCGTCGTCCAGGCTGACGAAGGAAAGCAGATGAATCTCTTCCAGAAGCCTGAAGTAATCCTTCAGCTCGAGCCCCATGGCGAGAGCCACCTCGTCGGAGGAGGGGTTTCTCCCCAGGCGCTGCTCCAGCTGCGAGAACTCGCGCTCCAGCCGCTTGAACTTGTCCCTGAGGCTTCTGGTGAGCCAGTCCTGGGCGCGCAGCTCGTCCATGATGGTGCCGCGGATGCGCTGCTCGGCGAAGGTCTTGAACTGCACGCCGCGCGTAGGATCGAAGCGCTCCGCCGCCGAGATGAGCCCGATAACTGCGGCGCTTCTCAGGTCGTCACGATCCAGGTGGGGGGGGAGCGAGGATGCGATCCGGTCTACGATGAACTTCACCAGCGGCAGGTGGGAAACCACCAGTTCATCCCTCGTGAGCGCCACACCGCGATGGGCCTCCTGCTCGTAGGCCTTAAGAAGACAGTTCATGGTTTCTCCACTCCTTGCGTCGTGCGGCCGGCGGGTCAAGCGGCGTGGCAACCACGCCGCAGTGCCCTTCTGACGTTATGTGCTGTGCCAAGGCCCGGAAACTGACCGAGGCCTTCGCGTCTGGAAAGAGGCGGCAGATTGCCCCACGCCGCCTGATGGATTCGACGAGCATTTCGTCATGTAAGATGCACCCCGCGTAAACCAGGGAAACTTCCAAAAATCGTGTCGTGATGGTGGAGAGCTTCAGAAAGAGCGACGCTCCCTCTTCCTCGTCCCGACATTTGTTCACCAAAAGCCTGAAGCGGAGCGCTTCGTAGCGGGCAGAAAGTGTCTTCACCAGGGCATAGGCGTCCGTAATGGAGGTAGACTCCGGTGTCACCACCAGGACAACCTCCCGGGCAGCAGAGGCGAATCCGGTGACGTTCGCCGGAATCCCCGCTCCGGTATCGATCAGTATGTAGTCGAACATCTCCTCCAGGCGCTCCATCCCCTGAAAAAGGGAGAGCCTCTCGCTAGGCGACAGCGTCTGGTAGCGCTGGGCCCCGATCCCTGCCGGGAGGACCTTGATGCCGCCGCCGGCATCAACGACAATCTGCTCCAGGCTCTTCTCGCCGGAGAGCACCTGGTTCAGGGTGTAAGGGGGCAGCAGTCCGAGCAAAAGGGAGATATCATTCATGCCGGGGTCCGCATCGACCACCAGGACCCGATTACCGTGCCTGGCCAGCGCTTCGGCGAGATTGATTACCACGGAGCTCTTGCCGACCCCGCTCTTGCCGCTGGTAAACGAGATAACCCTAAGGCTTTCGCGCACCGGGGCATACTCCTCGACGCAGCCGCGCAGTTTTGCGCTGCCGGCGAGCTGCCTGAGCATATCGGCCTGATCTGTTGCGCCGCGTGAAGCTGTCATCGAGTTGACTCCTTGAGTACCAGGGAGGCGAGCTTTCTTGCTGAAGCAACCTCGATGTCCTCGGGCACCTTTTGCCCGGTGGTGAAATAGGAAAGCGGGAGCTTATGCTTCAGGTGCGTGTTGACGATGCAGCCGTAGCTCTCGCTCTCGTCTAGCTTGGTGAACAGGAACCGGGTGATCGGTAGCACGCCGAAGGTGGCGATGATCTCATCGAGCTCCCTGGCCCGGGTGGTGGCGGACATGCAGAGGTAGGTCTCGATTCCCGCGTGACACTCCAGGTATCCCTTCAGCTCCGCGAGCCGTTCCGCGTCCTTGGGGCTTCTTCCCGCCGTGTCGATCAGGATCAGGTCCTTGTCGGCGTGACGGGCCAGGGTCTTGGCGAGTTCCTGGGAAGTTGCGGCCACCTCCAAGGGGATATCCATGATTTTGGCATAGGTCTTCAGCTGCTCAATGGCGCCCACCCGGAAGTTGTCCGTAGTGATCATGGCGACGCTCGCCCCGCGATTGAGGGCATGCATGGCGGCGAGCTTGGCGATGGTGGTCGTCTTGCCGACCCCGGTGGGCCCCACTATCGCTATGATCCGGGGACCGCTTTTCTTCATGCGCAGAGAGCCCGCACATTTGACGAGCCCTGCCAGGGCCTCGGCCAGTAACCCTCTCAGTTCTTCGAGTTCGGCACCGTCTTCGGCGGCGGGACGGATCTGCTCCATCAGGAGTTCCACCCCTTCGCGTCCCATTTCCTCGGCACGCAGCTCGCGAGCCAGCAGTTCCAGTATGGCGGGCTGCTCCAGCGGGTTGCGCTCCGCTGCCGACTGGAGCTGGTTATCCTGCACCATCTGCATCAGCTGGGCCAGCTGGGGCTCCTGAGCCAGCTGCGGCTCCCGGGCCAGAGGCAGGTTCGCCAGGTGCTCGCGCAGCAGTTGCTCCTCCGCCGGTTGCTGAACCTGGTGAAACTGCTGAGCCTGTGCGCCTGCCTGAGGGAAACTTACCGGCCTGGGAAGCTGCTTGTCCTTGGCAGCGACCGCGCTGTAGAGAAGCTTCTTGATTTCCTCGAGCTCCTCCTTGGCAAAAGTCCTCGGCGCCTGCTCCGGCTCGCTGGCCGGTTCCGGCGGAGCTGCCGCGACGGCTGCAGCCGGCGCAAACTGGGTGTCACGCTTGGAGAGCGCCTCGATGCGCACCTTGAGCTCGCGAACCTCCCGGGCTAGCGGTCCGAGCATGGAATTCTGGAACTCTTCCTTGGTGGAGAGCTCACGCTTTTGGAGAGCAGGCTCTTCCTCGCGGTACGGGTTGGGACGGGGGGCGGGCGGCCTCGGCTCCAGGGCAGCGGTGACCTCGAAATACGGCTTGGAGAAGTAGCCAAAGATTCCCTTGCGCCGCTCCTTTTTGGAGGAAAGGATCATGGCATCCATGCCCATCTCCGCCTTCACCATTCGGAGCGCCTCCGACATCTCGCCTGCCTGAAAAGTTCTAACTAGCATTGAGCACCACCACGCCTAAGGATTGAATTTTTATGTTGGGCGGTATCTCGTTGTGGGAGATGACCGCAAGGTTGGGCATGAACCGTTCGGTGAGTTTCTTCACGTGACGCCGTATGGTCGGCGACGCCATCAGGACCGGCAGCGCCCCGGAGGAATCGAATTTTTCAGCGTTGCGTCTGATGGTGGCCAGAATCTTCTGCGCCGTGTTCGGCTCGATGGCGAGGTAGCTTCCCTGCTCCGAGAGCTGGACTGCATCGGCGATGGTCTCTTCCACCTCGCGGTCCATGGAGAGCACGCAGAGGGTATCGTCGTCGCGCTTGTACTGCTCGACGATGTAGCGACCCAGGCTCTGGCGCACGAACTCGGTGAGCATCTCCGGGTCCTTGGTGACCCCGCCGTAATCCGCTAGGGTCTCCAGAATGGAGCGGAAGTCGCGGATGGACACGTTCTCCTTCAGGAGGTTTTTGATGACCCTGAGCACGGTGCCGAGGCTTAAGAGCGAGGGAACCAGTTCCTCGACAACCTTGGGAAGAGTCGTCGCGATGCCGTCCAAAAGCTGCTGCAGTTCCTGGCGCCCCACCAGTTCGTGGGCATGCTTCTTGGTGATCTCCGAGATGTGGGTGGCGAGGATCGTGGTGTTGTCGACGACCGTGTAGCCCGAGATCTGCGCCTGCTCCCGCTCCTTTCCCTTGATCCATACTGCGGGAAGGCCGAAGACTGGCTCCGTGGTCTTGATCCCCTCGAGCTGCCCCACTGCACCGCCGGAGTCCATCGCCAGGTACTGCCCCGAGAGCTCGCCGCCGCCGACCTTGGCGCCGTTGATCAGGATGTTGTATTCGTACGGCTTCAACTGCAGGTTGTCGTGGATGTGGATCGGGGGAACGATGAACCCCATGCGGTCCGCGAACTGCTTGCGGATGGAGCGGATCCGGTCCAGGAGTTCGCCCTGCTGGCTCGCGTCCACCATCGGGACCAGGCCGTAGCCGACCTCCAATTCCAGCATGTCGAGGGGACGGATCGAGCTGATCTGATCCAGGTCCTCCTCGCTGGTCGCGACGAGTGCCGACTCCACCTCTTCCTCCGTCTTCTCGTTCGCCACCCGGCTTATCATGTAGGCGACCACCGAGAGGAGCAGGAAAGCGAAGTGGGGGAGCCCCGGGATCAAGGCGAACAGGAACAGCACGCCTGAGGAGACCTGGAAGGCCTTCGGGTAGTTGAGTAACTGGCCCGCTATCTCGTGGCCGAAGTTGTTTTCGTCGGCCGAGCGGGTGACGATGATGCCGGCCGCGGTGGAGATGATCAGTGCCGGAACCTGTGCCACCAGTCCCTCGCCGATACTGAGCAGGGTGTAATTGGCCAGGGCCATGTCAAGGGGCATCCCTTTCTGCCAGACGCCGATGACGAAGCCGCCGATGATGTTCACCAGCACGATCATGATGCCGGCGACTGCGTCCCCGCGTACGAACTTGCTGGCGCCGTCCATGGAGCCGTAGAAGTCGGCCTCGCGGGAGATCTTCTTGCGCCGCGCCTTGGCCTCCTTGTCGGTGAGGAGGCCGTTGGAGAGATCGGCGTCGATCGCCATCTGTTTGCCCGGCATGGCGTCCAGGGTGAACCTGGCGGCCACCTCGGCGACGCGCCCGGCGCCCTTCGTGATGACGATGAAGTTGATGATGACGAGAATAATGAAGATGACCGCCCCGACTACGTAATTGCCGCCGACCACGAACTGGCCGAACGCCTTGATGACCGCGCCGGCCGCCTCGGTACCCTCGTTTCCGTGCAACAGGATGAGCCGGGTCGAAGCGATGTTGAGTGCGAGGCGAAAGAGTGTAGTGACTAACAGAATCGAGGGAAACACTGAAAAGTCAAGCGGTTGGACCGTGTAAAGACAGACCAGCAGGATCACCAGCGCCATGGTGATGTTCGCCGCCAAAAAAACGTCGAGCAGAAACGCCGGCAACGGGATGATCATCAAGGCAAGTATCCCGATGAGGGCTATTGCCATGTAGATATCCGAGCGGTTGTTGTTGGGCGTCGGTAGCGCCAGGGCGTCGGCTGCGCTGCTGGACATAGGTGCTTTTTCCTTTGCCGGGGCTTGAGGTTTCCTTTGGCAAGGGACACTGTGCAACCGTTGTGCCACTTTACTTCATATTCGGTCAGGCGGGTTTTTCGCCAGTGAAACCGCGAGGGACGCGGCACCAGGCAAGGTGGGGAAGCCAAAAAGAATTGTGTCAGATACGTCATTTTTATCTTAAGTAAGTCAAGTTTTTGACCGATATGCCGAGGGCAAAGGAAAACAGCCTCCGGCTTTTTTTTGATTGTAAAAATGTCGGCAAGCCGTTATCCTTTGCCATTTTTAACGCAGAAAAAAGGAACCATGCGCGCCATCAAATTCATTCTGATAATTCTTGCGGCAGCAATTTTGAACGGCTGCACCAGCTATCTGCCGTCCGGCCAATTCCCCCTGCCGGCCATGGCCCAGGAGAGCGTCAAAGTTGTGACCATCCCGCTGCCGGTCATCGCCTCCAGCCCGAACGAGGGAATCACCTATGGCGCGCTTGGCGCCTTTCTGATCCACAACTCCAAGGACGAGATCAGCACCCTGATCGCGCCGCAGATAAACTACAACGATAATTTCGGCACCTCGGTCACGGTCTACGGGGCGTTCTATCCTTCCGCGTTTCGCAGCTACGAACTCAACCTGTCCAAGTCTACCAAGGTGAACTCGGATTATGAGTTAAAGCTCCGGGACCAGACTCTGATGGATCGAAAGCTCGAGTTGAACGCCTTCATTTATAAGTACAATGACGGCTCCGCGCGTTTCTTCGGGTTCCAGTCCAGAAGTTCCACTGCCAACGAGACCAATTACAGCGACGGCGAATTAGGCTTCACCCTATCGGCCGGCTATCCCATCCTCGCCCACACCCAGTTGATCATCGGGGAGCGTTTCCGGCAGGTGGAGATCAGCCCGGGGGCGGTGAAAAAGATTCCCTATCTGCTGGACCGCTTTCAGGATATTCCCGGCAGCGACGGATTCAGCACCCACGCCCAGATGCTTTCCGTGGTGTACAGCACCCTCGATTCCCTGGTCATACCGACCACCGGGATACGCGCCAAGGTGTCGGTGGAGGCCAGCGCGAGCGCACTCGGGAGCAGTAAGGATTTTCGGCACTACGATGCCGAAGTGAAGGGTTTTTTCCCCCTGATGGACGGGCGCCTCATCAGCGTCGGAAGAGTCAGTTTCAGCCAGACCCTCGGACAGGACATTCCTTTTCTGGAGCGGAGCATATTGGGAGGCGAGACGACGTTGAGGGGGTACGGCAGGAACCGTTTCATCGACAACAGCTACCTGCTGTGCAACCTGGAGGAAAGGATCAGGCTCTTTCGTTGGGAAGTGTTCGGGGTTCGGGCCGACTGGGAATTGGCGCCCTTCGTCGACCTCGGTAGCGTCATGAGGTCGCTGGACCAGGCCACTACCAGTAGCTTCGAATTCAATCCGGGAATCGGCTTTCGTGCCGTGATCAGCCCCAACATCATCGGTCGCATCGACGTCGGTGTCGGCCACGATGGCCCCGCCGTCTTCGTCGGGCTCGGGTATCCGTTTTAAAGGCTGTTCTACGTTCTACGTTCTACGTTCTACGTTCTACGTTCTACGTTCTACGTTCTACGTTCTACATTCTACATTCTACGTTCTACGTTCTAGTACCTAGTCCAGCGTCAAATGTCTTATCCGAGTCGCACTGGCGACGCCCATCAAATAAGGCAACTCATTGCCGGGTAGTGGGCAGGTCGTAGGTGGCACTATTGCTGGGCGAATAATGATTCGCCCCTACACTCTTACCAACTCCGTAGGGGCGAATCATCATTCGCCCTGACACTCTTGCGGGCTAATCCGACATATCAAGCTGGACTGGGTATTAGGTTAGCTTAGGCTTTCAGGTTTTAACCTAGAACGTAGAACTTAGAACCGCCTTTAACGTGAATTTAGAACCGCCTTTCCTCCCTGCCTGGTGCCCCTTCTCTCCAACTCGCCGTCGATGCAGTTCAGCACCTCGAATTTCTGCAGGGACCAAAGCGGTGCGATCAGGTCGGCACGGTTGCCGTCTCCGGTCAGCCGCTGCACCACAATTCCCGGGTCGAGCCGCTCCAGAAAATCACACACCAGCCCCACATACTCGTCGCGATCCAGCACGCGAATTTTTTTATCCAGGTACTCGGTCGCCAGCCGGGTCCCCCGCATCACGTGCAGCAGATGGATCTTCACACCTGCCACCCCAACCTGATTCAGGAATTCGGCACCTGAAAGCATCTCCTCCCTGCTCTCGCCGGGAAGGCCGAGGATGATATGGGCACAGACCCGGATGCCTCGCGCCCGGCAATTGGCTACGGCATTTGTGAACGAAGCGAGGTCGTGCCCCCTGCCGATCGCGGCAAGGGTTCGGTCCAGCGGCGACTGCAGGCCAAGCTCAAGCCAGAAATAGCAGGACTCCGCATAGCCTGCGAGCAGGTCCAGGGCAGGGCCGGGGAGACAATCCGGCCTGGTTCCGACGATGAGGCCGACCACGTCCGGCACGGCGAGCGCCTCATCGTAGAGCCTTTTCAGGTGCTCCACCGGGGCGTAGGTATTGGAGTAGGACTGGAAGTAGGCGATGAACAGCGCCGCCTTGTACTTGCGGACCATCACCTCCTTGGCGTGCTCCAACTGTTCGGCAACCCCCGCGCCATGCAGAATCCCGAAGGAACCGGAACCCTTGCCGCCGCAGAAGATGCAGCCGTCCACCCCGACACTGCCATCCCGATTCGGGCAGGTAAAGCCCGCGTCCACCGAGAGCCGCTGCACCCGGCAGCCGAAGGCCCGCTTAAGCTCATCTGAAAAAGTGTTGTAGCGTTGCATGTGTTCTCCCGGCTCAACTTTTAGCACAGTTTGCCGGCAAAGGCGATAGCTGGTCCCCGGCTTGGGGGCCCCGCCTGGGGAACCGGTGGGGGAGCAGTTTGGGGGTGCGCAGAGCAGGCACGCGCAAGCCCTTCCCGGTTTTCTGTTGCGCGCCCCGGTCAAAGCCTGTATCTTCGAAGGCCATGCAAAGCTCTTTTTCGAACCACGCAATACAACAGCTCCGCGCAGCAATCAACGACGCCGACGGTAACGAGGTTTTCTTCCTGGGTCGCACCGACGAGGCACGCCTGGTCGTTGAAGTCGAACCGCTCGCCCGCGGCAACCGGGACGCCGTCGCCGCCATCATGATCGCCGCCTCTTTCGGTGATGTGGTTATCCACAATCACCCCTCCGGGCAACTCACCCCTTCCCAGGCTGACATCGAAATAGCCTCGCTCCTTGGTAACCAGGGAGTCGGGTTCTACATAGTAGACAACTCCGGGGAGCGCTGCTACCAGGCGGTTTCCCCTTTCGCACGCAAGAGCGTGGAGCGCCTATCCTACCCGGAGATCGAACGCTTCTACGCTCCGGACGGCGTCCTGTCCCTGGCTCTTCCCGGCTACGAGCATCGCCCGGAACAGACCAAGATGGCGCTGACGCTCGCCGAAGCATTCAACGAGGAGCGGGTGGCGGTCGTGGAGGCGGGGACCGGCACCGGCAAATCCCTCGCCTATCTCCTCCCCGCGTCGCTTTGGTCGGTCCGCAACAAGGAACGGGTGGTCATTTCCACCAACACCATAAACCTGCAGGAACAGCTGATCCAAAAGGACATCCCCTTCCTCCAGGAGCATGCCGAACTCAAGTTTCGGGCTGTGCTGGTGAAGGGTCGCGGCAACTACCTTTGCCTGCGCAAGCTGCAGGCGAACGCTTCGGACGCCTCACTCTTTAAAGACGACTCAGCCGAAGAGCTGGACGCCATCGTCGCCTGGAGCAAGAAGACCGAAGACGGCTGCCGCAGCGACCTCTCCTTTATCCCGAAAGACGAAGTCTGGGAGGAACTCGCCTGCGAGTCGGACCAGTGCGGCCGCGTGAAGTGCCCCTTCTACTCCCGCTGCTTCTTCTATAAGGCTCGCCGCGAGGCTGCCGGCGCCGACCTTTTGGTGGTAAACCACGCCCTGCTGCTGGCCGACCTCGCCGTGCGCCAGGAGACCGGCTACGATTCCACCGCCATACTGCCACCCTTCACCCGCCTCATCTTTGACGAGGGGCACCACCTTGAGGATGTAGCCACCAGCTTCCTCTCCAGCCAGGTCTCCCGGCTGGGGCTCATGAAGCTGCTCGGAAAGCTGCAGCACCCGAGGAAGGCGCACCGCGGCATCCTGCCGCAGCTCTCGACCCTGCTCTCCTCTGCCGTCCCGGAGTCCCAGGACGATCTCTACATGGAGATTGCTGCGGTCCTCGAAGGAAGGCTCATTCCCAAGCGGGTCGCCGTCGCGGACGCCGTGGCGCGCGGTATGGACGCCATCGGCGAGTTGCTCTTCGCCAAGCTGAAAAAAGATGGTGCCGAGCAGAAACTCCGGGTCACCCCCGCAGTCTATGCCTCTCCGCTTTGGCCGCAGGTTTCGGAGCAGGTCGAGCTGATGGCCAAGGAGCTTTCCGATTACGCCTACGCCATGCAGGCCTTCCTGAAGGGATGCGAGAAACTTTCAGACAAGGTGCTGGAACGGCTCGCCGGCCCGCTCACCGATCTCCGGGGGGCCAAGGGGAGGATTGAGTCGTCCGTCGAGGCGCTCCGTTTTTTCACCTCCCGCGAAGAAGGGTTCTGCCGCTGGTTCGAGCTCAGGAAGGGACCGCTGGTAAAGCTTTGCTCCTCGCCGCTCGAGGTTGCCGAATCGATCAAGAAAGCGATCCTGGACCGCTTCAAGACGGTTGTGCTCACCTCGGCAACCCTCGCCGTCGGCGAGAAATTCGATTTCCTGAAACGCAGGACCGGCGTCGGCCTGCTTCCCAAAGAAAGGGTTTCCGAGCTATTGCTCCCTTCTCCCTTCGATTATGCCCGGCAGGCCTTCGTAGGCGTACCGTCCGACATGCCGGAACCTACCTCGCCGCTCTTCGAGGCTCGCCTCTGCAGCCACCTGCTGAAGGCGCTGAAGATCTCCCGGGGCCGAGCGTTCGTCCTCTTCACCTCTTATGACCTCTTGACCCGGGTCGCCAACCGTCTCGCCGAACCGCTCAAGGCCGCCGGCATCACGGCGATGCGCCAGGGGGAGACCAACCGCCATCTGCTCCTCTCCCGGTTCAGGACCGCCGAAAATCCGGTCCTCTTCGGCACCGATTCCTTCTGGGAAGGGGTCGACGTGCAGGGTAAAGGCTTGGAACTCGTCGTTATCACGAGGCTGCCCTTCCGGGTTCCGACCGAGCCGATCCTCGAGGCGCGCAGCGAGCACATCACCGCCATGGGCGGCGATCCTTTCATGACCTACACGGTGCCCCAGGCAGTCATTAAGTTCAAGCAGGGGTTCGGGAGATTGATCAGAAGCAAAGAGGACCGGGGAGCGGTATTAATCCTGGATTCCAGGGTGCTCACCAAGAACTATGGCAAGATCTTTCTGACCGCGCTGCACGGCGTCAAGGTCAGGAAGGGAATTGAGGACGATCTCTGCATCGAGATGGAAGCCTTCTTCGGCCCGCAGGACTAAATAGCAGCAAACCTCCCTCACCCCGACCCTCTCCCGGAGGGCGAGGGGGAGTCCAGGGAGGTAGAAAAAGAGTGTGTGTTAAACCATCTGCTTCCAGTTCAGGTTAAGCACCCCTCGCCCTCCGGGAGAGGGGCAGGGGTGAGGGAGTTGCCACGAAGTACCGTAGTTGCAAGCTGTCCCCTTCCGTTCCGCCATCTTTATCCTAACCCCCGTCCAACAGCTACTAACCACCTAAACAACTACTGCTGCTGCACGCTTCTCGCCACAGTCACCACGAAGACCTCCGCTACGCCCGCATCATGCAAGCTCCCCGCACACGCGCGTATGGTGCTTCCGGTGGTGTACACGTCATCCACGAGGAGCACCCGCTTTCCCTCCAGGCGCCTCGGGTCCCGCACGGCAAACGCGCCGCGCACGTTGTCCCGCCGGTCAGTGGCGTCGAGACTGGTTTGCGGCTCGGTCCAGCGGATCCGGCGCAGATTTCCCACTTCCAGCTTCAACTTCCACTGTTTTGCCAATTCCTCCCCGATCAGCTGCGACTGGTTGTAGCCGCGCTGCCTCAGCCTTTTGCGGTGCAACGGTACCGGAACGATCAACTCGGGCGCCGACCGAGCGCAAAACGGGGCAAGCGCGCGAGCCGTCAGGAGTCCCAGCGGCTCACTGAGATGCACCCGATGCCCGTACTTGAACCGGTGTATGAGTTCCTGGACCGGTCCGGCAAAATAGGTTGCAGAACGGCAGATCGGGAATGACGGATTCCTCAGGCAAGCACCGCAGACATGGTCGAGTCCGTTTTCGGTACCAAAGGGGATGCCACAGACGCTGCAAAGGGGAGTAACAAGGAAGGTGATTTTTTCCAGGCAGGGAGCGCAGATGAAGAGTTCGCCGGCTTCCGGGATGAAAGCCTTGCAGATGTGACAAAGCGGCGGGAAGAGGAGATCCAGCAGGGCCCGAAAAGGCATGCTCCCTCCGGTTACTGCCTTTAAAGGTACCCCCATCCCCACCCCTACCCTCCCCTTGAAGGGGAGGGAGAGTTTTTTTCAGTGGAAGATAGTCGAAAATGTGATGGGCCAAGGTAAACGCTGAAGTATCAAAAGCATACCCGAGAACGCGCGGATGACTAGAGTCCCATATCCTCGTTAACCACAAGTACTCTGATGTCGGTGTTTCCCGGCTTTTTTTCGATGATGGTGGTTACCCGGCAGATCCTTTGCGGCGAATCACAATTGGAGCAGAAACCCGTCGTGGCGCAGGGGGTCTCTTTGCTGAGCCTTTTTGTGTTGGTGGGTGAAGCATACTGCTTGATCCTCTGGATCGCATCTTCGACGCTGCCGTCAACCAGTTTGTTCCTGCCGACGACTACGATGACTTTCTTGGGTCCGAAAAACATGGCTGCCGCCCGGTTGCCATTGCCGTCGATGTTAACAAGCACTCCGGATAGAGTCACTGCGTTGCTCCCGGTGAGAAACAGATCGCAGGTCAGCTGACGGCGCATGATGACCATTCTTTCGTCCATCGTCAGATCCGGCAAAACGTGGTTCAGGATTTCCAGCCCCATCCCTTTCAGCTTGTCGGTCAGCTTCAGGTCGGCTACGGAGAGTGAACCGCCGAAACCGACGTTCTTCGCTTCGGCGGCTTCATTCAGGATGTAGTGGAAAACCTCGCCGCTATTTTGGCAGTAAAGTGCACTGAAACCGTTCTTTTTCAAACCCTCTACTGCCTTTTCGCATTTCTTCGCGGATACCCAATCGTTCAGCTCTTCAGTGTTGCTCATGCTTTATCTCCCAAACTTATAAATGGTTGTGGTGAAAACCCTGTTTTGTTCGTTGTCGCCCGGATGGGGTGCAGATGCCATGGTTCTTTACACCCGTCCAGCTTGGTAAAGGGTCCCCTCGCCCTCTGGGAGAGGGGCAGGGGTGAGGGATTTGCCACGAAGCGCGCCCCTAGCCCTGTTGAGTATCGATGCTAAAGCCCTTCCGGCGGAGCCAGTGGGAAACAGTCTGCGACTCCCTCACCCCTTCCCTCTCCCGGAGGGCGAGGGGTAGCTTTTGAAAGTCAGCATGTGCAGGGAAAAAATCTTTGGCACACCTAGAGTGTCTAACCGACGATCAGGCTCTTTCCGGTCATCTCGGCGGGCTGCGCTATGCCGAGCATGGCCAGCATGGTCGGCGCCAGGTCCGCCAGCACACCCTTCCTGAGCTTGGCGTCCTTACGGGAATCGTCCACCAGGACGAAGGGGGCCATGTCGCAAGTGTGCGCGGTGTGCGGTCCGCCGGTCTCGTCCACCATCATCTCCGCATTGCCGTGGTCCGCTGTGATCAGCACGGCCCCGCCCAACTGCAGCACTCGGTCCACCAGCTTACCGACGCAGTCGTCGACCGCCTCGACCGCTCGCACCGCAGCCTCCATAATCCCGGTATGCCCGACCATGTCTGCATTGGCAAAGTTGAGAATGATCACGTCATACTTGCCCGAGTTGATCCGCGCCAGGAGTTCCTCGGTTACCAGGTAGGCGCTCATCTCCGGTTTCTGGTCGTAGGTGGCGACCTCCTTGGGCGATGGAATCAGCGCCCGGTCCTCTCCGGCAAAGGGGGTTTCCCGACCGCCGTTGAAGAAGAAGGTGACATGGGCGTACTTTTCGGTCTCCGCGATGCGCAGCTGGGTGAGACCTGCATTGCTGATGACCTCGGGGAAGATATTCACGAGATCGTCGGAACCGAAAGCGACCGGCAGACCGAAGGTCTCGTCGTAGCTTGTCATGCAGACGTACGAGGAAAGCTTCGGAAAAATCTCCCGCGGGAAACCGCTGAAGGCCTTTTCCGTGAAGCAGCGGGTAATCTCACGGGCGCGGTCGGAGCGGAAATTGAAGAAGATAAAGGCATCGCCGTCGCTCAGTTTCCCGCTCGGCTTACCCTCCTCGATGATGACGCTCGGCAGCACGAACTCGTCGCAAACGCCCTCGCGGTAGCTCTCGCGAATCGCGGCACTTGCCGAGGAATACGGTTTCCCCTCGCCCAGCACGATGGCCTTGTAGGCCTGCTCGACCCGCTCCCAGCGGTTATCCCGGTCCATGGCGTAATAGCGCCCGATAACCGTGGCAATCTGGCCCAGTCCGATCCTGGCGATCTCAACCTCGAGGCGCTCCAGATAGTCGGCACCGCTTTGCGGGGGGGTGTCGCGACCGTCCAGCAGGCAGTGGATGAAGACCTCCCGCACCCCCTGGCGCTTGGCCATTTCAATCAGCGCATAAAGGTGCGTCTCATGGGAGTGCACGCCGCCGTCGGACAAGAGACCGGCCAGATGCAGCCTGCCGCTTCCCTCTCTTGCCTTCTGCATGCAGTCCACCAACACCTGGTTCTCGAAAAAATCTCCGTCCTCGATCGACTTGGTGACCCGGGTCAAATCCTGATACACCACGCGCCCGGCACCTATATTGGTGTGCCCCACCTCGGAGTTCCCCATCTGACCGGCGGGAAGCCCCACCGAGAGCCCGGAACCGTCGATCTGGCTATGGGGGTAGGCAGCGCAAAGCCTCGTCATATTGGGCGTTTTCGCCTTGGTAACGGCATTGGTGTCACTGTCGGGGCCTATCCCCCAACCGTCCAGGATCATCAAGAGCAGAGGTTTCTTTGGCATGTCGGTCTCCCTCGTTTAGCGAAATAAAAAAGGTGAAGAAAAGACTTCACCTTTTAGAACACTTACTCATGGTGGTACGGCTCGCCGTTCATGATGCTGAACCCGCGGTAGATCTGCTCCAGGAGAAACACCCGGACCATCTGGTGGGTGAGTGTCATCCGGGATAGCGAAATTGCCTTGAA